>JABLTO010022573.1_pt1 | contig 12488 bp, 6 predicted proteins | sample 7160091 | NCBI WGS metagenome assembly JABLTO01 (sample SAMN14651225, study PRJNA627086) | human gut metagenome | isolation source: feces | host: Homo sapiens
AAGGGGATGACGGTCATTGTCATCACTCACAACTCGGCGCTGACACCGATGGCGGACCGCGTGATTAAAATCCGAAACGGAAAAGTGGCGGGCATGAAAACAAATGAGAACCCGACGCCGGTGGAAGAGATAGAATGGTAGGTGGACGATGAGAGCATTTCGAAAAGACTTTATCCGGGAAATCACAAAGAACAAGGGGCGGTTTCTGTCAGTCTTTTTCATCGTGCTTCTTGGCGCGGCGTTTTTCTCGGGCATTCGGTCGGCGGAAGGAGATATGAAGGTTTCGGCGGACCGGTATTATGATGAAGTAAATTATATGGATTTGAAAGTCCTTGGAACGCTGGGGCTGACAGACGATGATCTGGCGGATATTGCGAAGACGGATGGCGTGAAAGCGGTCTACGGCGGAAAAACGGTGGAAGTGCTGCATGACATCGGCGAGAGCGAGCAGGTTGTGAAGCTGATTGCGCTGACGGACGGTGTGAATGAGCCGCGCGTGGTCGAGGGACGGATGCCGGAGAAAGAGGATGAAATTCTTGTTGATACACAGTTTCTAAAAAGTTCCGGCTGTGAGATCGGAGATCAGGTAACGTTCACTTCCGGAACGGAGGATCCGCTCTCAGATTCGCTGACCGGGGACACGTTTACGATTGTTGGTTCGGCGACGCTCCCTTATTATATGGATCTGAACCGGGGAACGGGCTCGATTGGAAACGGAAGCATCAACAGTTTTGCACTGCTGCTTCCGGAGACATTTACCTCGGATCTCTATACAGAGATTTACGTCCAGGCGGACGGCGCACAGGAAGAGGCGAGCTACAGCGATGCGTATGATGAGACGGTGAAGGCTGTACAGACGAAGATTGAAGCGCTCGAGGATGCGGCGTGCGACCGGCGGTATACGGCAGTCAAAACCGAAGGACAGGAAAAGATTGATGATGCAAAACAGCAGGTCGCTGATGCAGAGCAGAAATTAGCGGACGCAAAAACAGAGCTGGATGACGGTGCACAGCAGCTTGCCGACGCGAAAGTGACGATTGCGGATAAAGAGCAGGAACTTCTCGACGGCGAACAGACGTTAAAGGACAAAGAACAGGAGCTTCTTGACGGAAAGCAGACGATTGCTGAGAAAGAACAGGAACTCCTTGACGGAAAACAGACCATTGCAGACAAAGAGCAGGAACTTCTCAGTGCGAAAGCAACCATCGCCGATAAAGAGCAGGAACTGGCATCCGGCAAGGCAACGCTGAAAGATAAAGAGGCGGAACTTGCGAGCGGAAAAGCGACGCTGGAAGCAAAGGCGGCAGAGCTGGAAAGCGGAAAAGCGGAGCTGAATCAGAAAGCCGATGAACTTGCAAGTGGAAAAACCACACTTGAGGCAAAAGCGAAAGAACTTTCCGACGGAAAAGCACAGCTTGCAGAGAAAGAAACAGAACTGGCATCCGGCAAAAAAGAGTTAGAGGAAAAAATGACGCAGCTTTCGGCGGCAAAAACCGAACTGACTCGGAAGCAGACGGAGCTGAATACTGCAAAAGAGCAGCTTTCCGAAAAAGAAACGGAATTGAATATTGCAAAGGAACAGCTTTCCGCTGCACGCGAGGAACTGGACAACAAGAAAGCAGAAACCGCTGCAGGACGCACACAGTATGAAGCGCAGAAGGCAGCGTATGAAGAACAGAAGAGTCAGTATGAGACAGCCAGGGATCAGTTAGCCCAGATTTCCAGGCAGCTTCCGATGGTGGAGGCTGCGCAGACAGAAGTGACTGGTCAGATCGAGGTGATTGAGGCTCAGCTTGACGGACTGACAGAGGAAGATGAAGCATATGTATCCCTGTTGGAACAGAAAACTGCGCTGGAAGCAAAGCAGACAGAGTTAGCACAGCAGCTTTTCACGATGCAGGAGCAGAAAACATTTCTGGAACAAAACATCGCAGCGTTTGAAGCAGCAAGCGCTGATGCGGAAGCCCGGCTTGCGGCTGCAGAAGCTCAGATTACCGACGCAGAAAGTCAGCTTGCCGCTGCAGATGCACAATTAACAGAAAAAGAGCAGGAATGCGCCGCAGGCGAGGCACAGATTGCTTCTGCAAAAGAAGAACTGGAAAGCGGCGAAGCTCAGATTACAGAGGCTCTTGCCCAGCTTCAGGATGGAGAAGCACAGGCAGAAGCTTATCAGAAACAGATTGAGGATGGCGAAGCACAGCTTGTATCCGCCAAAGCAGCGATTGCCGACGGAGAAGCTCAGATTGAGACGAACCGCAGTAAATTAAAAGACGGAGAAACTCAGCTTGCGGCTGCCAGAGCCCAGCTTGCTGATGGGGAACAGCAGATTGCATCGTACCGACAGACGATTCAGTCGGGTGAGGCCCAGCTTGCCGCTGCAAAGCAGACAATTTCCAGTGGAGAAAGTCAGCTCGCCGACGCGAAACAGACGATCGCCGATGGCGAAACCCAGTTAGCAGAAGCAAAGCAGACGATCGCCGATGGAGAAACTCAGCTCGCCGAAGCCAAGCAGACGATTGCCGACGGAGAAACCCAGCTTGCCGACGCGAAACAGGAAATCGCCAACGGAAAAATCTCCCTTGCGGATGCGAAACAGGAAATTGCCGATAAAGAAAAGGAACTTGAGGACGGCAAAGCCGAATATGAAAAAGCAAAAGCCGACGCCGAACCAGAAATCGCGGATGCGAAGCAGGAAATTGCGGACGGTGAGAAAACACTCGCAGACCTGAAAAAACCAACGTGGTACGTCTGGGGACGGAATAAGGTAACGTCAACTGAGAGCTTCGGTCAGGATGCCGGCCGTATCTCGAATATCGGAAAATTCTTCCCGGTTATCTTCTTCCTCGTGGCTGCTCTCGTCAGCCTGACGACGATGACACGAATGATCGAGGAACAGCGTCAGCAGATCGGAACGTTAAAAGCCCTCGGCTATTCCGACGGCGTGATCGCCTTTAAATATTTCGCATACGCGATGCTCTCCACCGTATCCGGCGCTCTCGCGGGCGTGGTGGTTGGAGAAAAAATCCTGCCCTGGGTTATTATGAATGCCTACGGCATGCTGTATACCGGACTTCCGTATTACATGACCCCGCTGAACTGGGAGCAGGGAGGCCTTGCGATTCTGGCGAGTGCAGCCTGCACCGGCGTGGCGACGATCGCGGCATGCTACAAAGAACTCGCCGCAGGTCCGGCAGAGCTTATGCGGCCGGAAGCACCGAAAAACGGCAAACGGATTTTCCTGGAACGCATCGGCGTACTCTGGAAACATCTGAACTTTACGCAGAAATCAACCGTGCGGAATCTGGTGCGGTATAAAAAACGATTCTTCATGACCGTTATCGGAATCGGCGGATGCATGGGTCTGATCCTCGTCGGTTTCGGCCTTCAGGATTCCATCACCGCGATTGCGAAAAACCAGTTCGTCAGCCTCTTCACCTATCAGGCGAATGCTGTGCTGAATTCAGATGTGGATGAATCCGAAAAAGAAGCATTGCAGACCGATCTGGAAAACTACAGCGGCATCGATGAGCTGCTGGAAATGTACTGCCAGAACATCGAACTGCAGACCGACAAAAAGACCGTGGATGCAGTGCTTGAAGTGCCGAAAGAACTGACGAATTTCAATGACTTCTATGCCTTCCGAGACCGGAAAAGCGGAGAAGTTTACGAATTCCCGACCGACGGCGGCGCAGCCATCAGCGAAAAGACAGCAACGATGCTCGGCGTAAAAGCAGGCGACACGGTTCAGCTGAAAAAAGGCGATGATATTGTGGACGTAAAGATTTCGATCATCGTCGAAAACTACGTGCGCCATTACCTGTATCTGGCCCCGGATCTCTACGAGGAGCTGTTCGGCGGAGCGCCGGACTACAACCAGCTTCTGATGAAATATCAGGACATGTCGGGCAATTATGAGACAGCACTCGGAGAAAAAATCATGACGTACGACGGTGTAGCGGCAATCTCGTTCACATCCGACCTGATTGATCAGATTGACAACATGCTTCGTTCCCTCGACATCGTCATCGTGGTGCTGATCGTATCGGCGGGCCTGTTGGCGTTTGTGGTGCTGTACAACCTGAACAACATCAACATCACCGAACGACAGAGAGAGCTGGCAACGCTGAAAGTGCTCGGCTTCTTCGACGGCGAGGTGGCATCGTACGTGTACCGGGAAAACATGGTGCTGACACTGTTCGGCGTTATCGCGGGCATGGGAATTGGAACGTTTTTACATCATTGCGTAATTCAGACCGTCGAGGTCGATCTGATGATGTTCGGACGAAACGTGTTCCCGCGGAGCTACGGCTGGAGCGCCCTGATTACCCTTGCGTTTGCCCTGTTCGTCAACTTTATGATGTTCTACCGGTTAAGAAAAATTGATATGATTGAATCGCTGAAAAGCGTGGAGTAAACAACAGAAAAAGGCCGTCCGCGGTGATGCAGAGAATCTGCAGAAACCGTGGGCGGTTTTTTCATTTTGAAAGTGAAATATGAGCCGGAATGCTTGTTTTTTCAGACATTTCGTTGTATAAAAAAGATAAGGGTTTTTATCAGAACAGAATCAAAAAACAAAGAGTAAAGGGGATTTTTACAAATGGGAACAACAGAAACGAAAAAAATGAGAGTCGGCGTTGTCGGCTGCGGAGCGATCAGTGATATTTATCTGACGAACATGATTCATAACTTTGAGAATCTTGAGGTAGCAGCATGCTGCGCAGGCCATCTTGAACATGCGAAAAAGAAAGCAGAGCAGTATGGCATCAAGGGCTGTACCTACGAGGAAATTCTGGCAGACCCGTCGATTGAAATGGTAGTCATTCTGACACCGGCACCGACCCACGAGGGGCTGATCCGTCAGGCACTGGAAGCCGGAAAACACGTTTACACTGAAAAAACAATGACCCTCGCACCGGAAACGGCAGCGAAACTGATCGAGCTGGCAGAGGAGAAACATCTCTATCTCGGTTCCGCACCGGACACCTTCCTTGGATCGGCACTGCAGACCGCAAGAAAAGCGATCGACGACGGGCTGATCGGCGAGGTGACATCTTTCGAAGCATGCGCAAACCGCGATCTTGATTTGCTGGCGAGCATCTTCCGTTTTCTGCGGATGCCGGGCGGCGGTATCTGCTACGATTTCGGTGTTTATTATCTGACGGCAATTGTGAGTCTTTTTGGTCCGGTGGATCGCGTTGTATCGTCCGTGCGAAACCTTGCGGCGAAGCGTGTGAACATCATTCCGGGCAGCCCGGAATACGGACAGGAATTTGACTATACAAACGAAAGTCAGGTCTTTACCATTCTGGAAATGAAAAACGGTGTGACCGGTACATTCTGCGTCAATGGTGACAGCGTCATCAATGATCAGGCGGTATTCACCATTTACGGTAAAAAAGGTATCTTAAAGCTTGTTGATCCGAACAATTTCGGCGGCGATGTTGTCTATATTCCGGGTGTAAAAGACTGGACACAGCAGGCTGTTCCGGAAGTTTTACATTATGGCTTTGATTACAGCGAAAACAGCCGTGGTCTTGGCCCGTCTGAGATGGCAGAAGCAATTGCCGAGGGCAGACCAAACCGTGCGAGTGCCAAAATGGCATATCACGTACTCGATACGATCGATCAGATTATGAAGAGTGCGGAAACGGGTGCATTTGAGAAGGTTCCATCCACCTGCGAAAGACCAGAGGCCATGCTGAATTCATAGTCTATTTCTGATAGGATTGCAGGTACATCTGACGGAAGTCGGTAGGGCTTACATTTTTTGATTTCAAAAAGACTCTGTTAAACGTAGAAATACTGTTAAAACCGGATTCGAGCGACACTTCGGTGATCGTGAGATCCGGTTTTTTTAACAGGTTTTCGGCGATATGGAGCCGTTCCCTGGTGACGAAATCCGTGAAGGAGAGGCCGGTGTATGCGCGGAACAGCTTGGAAAAATGACAGCGGGAGAATCCGGCGACCTTTGATGCTTCTTCCAGGGAAACCGGTTCGGTGCAGTGACTCGAGATCCAGGTACATGCAGCAATCATCTGGCGGTGTACCTGTGCGGAATGGCCTGTTTTTTGCGGTGCGGCAGTTTCGGTCGGCACGGAGAGATTTTCGCCGAGCAGAATAAAAAACTGATACAGCAGAACGCATCCGCGCAACTCGGAAAAACTGATACCGGAGAGGGATAGCCTGCGCAGCTCTGTCAGAAATCCGCGGAGTTTTTCGATTTCCGGGAAGTTGTTCTGATTCAGAAGACGGATCTGATAAAAAAGATAAGCAACAGACTGGAAATCCACGCGTTTTTCCAGAAAATCTGCATCGAGCTGAAGCATGATCAGGCGATGTTCTCTGTTGGTTGTGGAAACAGCGTGCAGCTCGCCGGGCCAGATAAAAAGAAGATCACCGGGCTTTAGCGGAAAGGTTTCTCCATTTACTTCATAGATAATGCCGTCATCCTGTGCAAGCACAATTTCAATATAGTGATGCCAGTGCAGACCGAAATAGGCGGGGACATGCGAAATAGAGATATCGTAAACATAGCTGTTAGCAAAATGATTGTTTTCGAAAAAAGAAGTCGAATCGTTTTTCATGGCAAAAGAATCCTCCGTATCTGATAAACGGTATTATACAACAGAAGAGAGAAAAAATATAGAAAAAATCGAAACATCTGGGCAATGATCGGCAATATATAAGTAGTGTTTTACGAGGATCTGTATTATGGTTAAGATATGAAAATTGTGAAGAACGGCAGAAATCGGAAAAAGAGTGATGTGATTTTGGCGAAAATTTACAAAAAAACAATAAAAGTTTATGAAAAGTGAAGAAGTGAGAGGTAAGCGAAAAATGCAGATTTATGTAGATGGAAATGCTGTACGAAGCGGAAATGGGCAGAAGGAATATCCATTTCAGACGATTTCCGAGGCGGCAAAAATTGCAAGACCCGGCGACGAGGTGCTTGTAGCGCCTGGCGTATATCGGGAATATGTAGATCCGGCGAATGCGGGATGTGAGGATGCAAGAATTGTGTACCGTTCTGTGGAACCGGGAAAAGCTGTGATTACCGGTGCGGAAATTGTGGATAACTGGGAGCATTTGGAAGGTGATGTGTGGACAGCGCGCGTTTCGAACGGATTGTTTGGGGATTACAATCCATATACGACACTGGTCAGCGGTGACTGGTTTATCGCATCCTACACGGCACACACCGGAGAAGTGTATCTGAATGGAAAATCCATGTATGAGGTGACGAGCCTGGACAAGGTGAAAAAGCCGGAGATCTATAAAAAATCCTGGGATCAGGCATTCACGGCTTACACCTGGTATGTGGAGCAGGACGAAGAAAAAAATGAGACCGTTTTCTATGTGAATTTTCAGGGAAAAAATCCGAACGAAGAAACCGTAGAAATCAATGTACGTGAGAATTGCTTTTATCCATCGAAGGAGGGCATCGGTTATATCACGCTGTCCGGCTTTGTTGTAAAACAGGCGGCAACCCAGTGGGCTCCGCCGACGGCATATCAGGAAGGAATGGTCGGCCCGCACTGGTCAAAGGGATGGATCATCGAGGATTGTGAGATTTCAGATTCGAAGTGCTCGGGCATTTCCCTTGGAAAATACAGACAGCCGAACAATGACAATAAATGGCTCAAATGGAAATTCAAAGATGGTACACAGACGGAGCGTGACTGTATCTGCCAGGCGCAGCGAGAGGGATGGACGAAGGAAAATATCGGAAGCCATATCATCCGCCGGTGCAACATCCACGACTGTGGACAGACAGGTATTGTAGGCCACTTAGGCGGTGTGTTCTCGATTATTGAGGATAACCACATTCACCATATCAATAATAAACAGAACCTTGCGGGTGCGGAGATCGGCGGCATCAAGATGCATGCAGCAATCGATGTGATCATTCGAAGAAACCATTTCCATCACTGTACGAGAGGCCTCTGGCTCGACTGGCAGGCACAGGGCACACGTGTTACGCAGAACCTGTTCCATGACAATACGCTGCCGAACGAGGAAAATGCAAATCCAGAAGGTATGGACGGCATCGGCGAGGATATCTTTATTGAAATTTCCCACGGACCGACGCTGGTGGACAATAACGTACTGCTTTCGGACCGCGCGATGAAGCTGGCAACGCAGGGTGTTGCGGTAGTACATAACCTGATCGCGGGATCGTTTACTGCTGTCGGCCGCGGTGTCAACAATGGCTCCGAAAAGCTGCCGTCGCCACGCTACACACCGTACCATGTGCCGCATCGCACGGAGATCAACGGATTTATGACGGTTCTTCACGGTGACTGCCGGTTCTACAATAATATCTTCATCCAGAAGCCGGTTCGTGCGGGAATGGAAGAAATCCGTAAACTGACCGGAGATAATGAGTGGGATGACGGAAATCTGACAGCAGGAACCGCACCGTACAGCGGATATCCGACATTGGAGGAGTACGTGGCAAGATTTGAGGGCTATTGCGGAATGGGCTCCGGAAAGTCACCGGATCTGTATTACGAGAAGCTGCCGGTATGGCTTGGCGGCAACGTTTACTTCAATGGGGCGAAGCCGGCAGAGCAGGAACAGGACGCTGTAGTGGATACCGAGCATGAAATCACCATCGGTGTAAAAGAAGAGAACGGAAAATGGAAACTGGAGACCAATGTTTACGATTATCTGCCGCAGAATGCCTGTGCAGTGATCTCAACGGAGACGCTTGGCATGGCATTTGAGCCGGAACAGAAATATGAGAATCCGGATGGAACGCCAATCGTGTTCCGATATGACTACTTCGGAAACCGTCAGGGCATTCATCCGCTGCCGGGCCCGTTTGCATCAAAAGAGGCTGCGGAAGAAGCATTATCATAAAGAAATTCTATAGACCCGCAAAAAAATAGCGTAAAAAATTCAGAGCCGCAGAGAGTGAATGATTGCGTCACAGCCTTTTTTGCAGTGTTTTCAGGTTTTACTATAACAAAAAGGAGTATAGAGAAATGATTTACTATGTCAATAATTCCGCTCCGAAGAATGGAAACGGAACAAAAGAGATGCCGTTCAAGTTCATCAACGATGCGGCAAAAATTGCAAAGGCAGGAGATGAAGTCCTGGTTGCACCTGGTATTTACCATGAATATGTTGATCCGGTCAACGGAGGAACCGAGGATGCAAGAATCGTCTATAAGAGTGAGAAGCCGCTCGGCGCAAAGATCACCGGTGCGGAAACGATGAATGACTGGGAGCATTACAAAGATCATGTGTGGGTATGCCGTGTAGACAACGGAGTGTTTGGCAATTATAACCCATACACGACAATGGTCGGCGGTGACTGGTATTTTGCACCGGTGGTACGCCATACCGGCGCGGTTTATCTGAAAGACCGCCAGTTATACGAGGCAGAGACGCTCGAGGAGTGTATCAAGGGCGAGGTTTATGCGCCGTCCTGGGAGCCGGAGTGGTCGGTTTACAAATGGTATACTGAGCAGGACAAAGAGAAAAATCAGACGGTCATCTACGCAAACTTTCAGGGTAAAAACCCGACGGAGGAAAAAGTAGAAATCAACGTGCGCCGGAACTGCTTTATGCCGTCGAAAACAGGCGTAAATTACATTACGTTCAGTGGATTTGATGTCAGCAAGGCAGCAACGACATGGGCGCCGCCGGCTGCTTATCAGGACGGTATGATCGGTCCGCACTGGTCGAAGGGATGGATTATTGAGGACTGTGAGGTCAGCAACAGCAAGTGCTGCGGTATTTCGCTCGGAAAATATTACGATCCGGAGAACGACCATTACTTTACCAGAAAACACGTAAAAAGCCCGACCCAGATGGAGCGTGATGCTGTGTGCCGCGGCCAGTATCACGGCTGGACGAAGGAGAACATCGGAAGCCATATCATCCGCCGCTGCCACATCCATCACTGTGAGCAGACCGGTATTGTCGGACGGATGGGCGGTGTGTTCAGTATCATTGAGGACAACCACATTCACAACATCAACAATATGCAGCAGCTTGGCGGAGCCGAGATTTCCGGTATCAAGATGCATGCAGCGATCGATGTTGTGATGAGAAGAAATCATATTCATCATTGCACGATGGGCATCTGGTGCGACTGGGAGGCACAGGGAACACGCCTGACCCAGAACCTGCTGCACGACAACTGCCCGCCGGAGGGAACACCAAAGGCAGAGGGCGCAATGATGAGTCAGGATATTTTCATCGAGGTTGGCCATGGTCCGACACTGATCGATAACAACATTATGCTCTCACCGGTCAGCGTTCGTATGGCGACCGATGGTATTGCCTGCGTACACAATCTGATGCTTGGCTCATTAACTGCAGTTGGCGGCGGAACAGGAGACCGTTACACGCCGTATCACATCCGTCACCGTACCGAGGTTGCCGGATTCATGACATTCCTGCATGGCGATGACCGGTTCTACAACAACATCTTTATCCAGAATTACCCGGTTGAGGAAACAGAAACGGTTGAGGACATGGGCTTCAAGATGGAGGATAACCAGGAGGTCGGAACGCATGTGTTCGACGAGTATCCGACCTATGACGAGTGGATCAGCCACTTTGAGCTGGATAAACCGGCCGACATGAGTAAGCTGGAGCCGTATCACAATAAATGTCATCTGCCGGTTTGGGTAAACGGAAACGCTTACTTTAACGGAGCAAAGGCGTGTGTGAATGAAAAAGAGAATCTTATGGATAACGAGAACCAGGTTAAGGTGGAACTTGTGGAAAAAGACGGCCACTATTCCATCAAGACGAACGTGTATGAGTTCCTGAAGGATTTCCGGACGGGAATTATCAACAGTGATATTTTAGGATACGCCTTCGAGCCGGAGCAGAGATTCGAAGATCCGGACGGAAGCACGATTATCTTCGATCAGGACTATCTTGGCGAGCACCGCGGCGTGGCAGCAATGCCGGGACCGTTTGCGGATGGAGCTGAGGCAGAGAAGATTCTGTGGTAGAAGAAATCAGAACTTACCGGTTGATACGAAAAAAACAGGGCGCTGTGCAGGAAATGGCACAGCGCCCTGTTTTGGTAAAAGGAAAGTCAGGATGCCTTTGCAGAATCTTTTGCCGTCGGCATTTTCTCGTATAAGATTTTCAGCATAATCGGTGTTGCAATACTCGAGAAGAGAATCAGCAGAATCACGGCACTGAAGAAATCGCCGGATAAAAAGCCTGCATTCAGACCCTTTTGCGCGACGATCAGACAGACTTCACCACGGGTCATCATACCGACACCGATTTTCAGGCTGTCGCCCCAGGTAAAGCCGCATCCCTTTGACATCAGGCCACAGCCGATAATTTTTGCGGCAAGGCCGACGATGACGAAACAGATGGCAAAGAGTACGAATTTCTCGTTCATGCCGCTGAGCGTTGTTTTGAGTCCGATACTTGCAAAGAAAATCGGTCCGAAAATCATATAGGAGCTGATATCCATTTTTTCTTCGATGTAATCGGAAGAATCGAGGGAACACAGGATAACGCCCGCAACGTATGCACCGGTAATATCGGCGATGCCGAAATATTTTTCGGAAATGTAGGACAGTCCGAAGCAGAGCGCAAGACCCAGAATCGGGAGACGGCGGGTGTGCGGAAATACGGAGTTCATGCGGTTGAACAGCTTAAAGCAGAGAAAACCGAGCACAATCGCAAGGGCAAAAAACAGAATGGTGGAGGCTGCTACTTTCAGCGGATTGGATGTCGGATCTTTAAAACCGATGACAACAGTCAGCACAATGATACCAATGACATCGTCGATGATGGCTGCATTTAAGATGGTTGTTCCAACCTCTGTTTTCAGCTTGCCGAGTTCTTTCAAGGCCTGTACGGTGATGCTGACCGATGTCGCAGTCAGAATAACACCGATAAAAACAGCGTGGTAAAATTCTTCCGTTCCGACAGCAGAGAAGCCATAAAAGCTCATGTATAAGATGGCTCCAAGAACGAGAGGAACAAAAACACCGGCACAGGCGATCAGCAGGGATTTCACTCCGGTGCGGAGCAAATCCTTCAGGCTGGTGCCAAGACCTGCGGAGAACATCAGCAAAATGACACCGATCTCCGCCATCTGTGCGAGAAAGTCAGACTGCTGAACGAGTCCCAGCACACTGGGTCCAAGGACAATACCGGCAATCAGCTCGCCCACAACCTGCGGAGCCTTGCATTTTCTGGCAAGAATACCAAACAATTTTGCGAATACGATAATGATTGCCAGGTCTTTTAAAATGACATACGTATCCATGAAAAAGATACCCCCTTTTATGAATTTTATGTATGTGTCGGCAGCTTGAAAGAGCAATGCCGGAGTTTGATACGCATACATTTTCAGTATAGCAAAAATTGAGAAAAAATACTATCGGCAAGAAAGAAAAAATAAAGTAAAACGGAAAAATGATGCAGGCGTATGGAACCGTTCTTTTGTAAAACAAAACTGGAAAAGAGGATTGTGAGGGTTATTGTCAGATTAAGAG
>JABLTO010106407.1_pt1 | contig 12484 bp, 12 predicted proteins | sample 7160091 | NCBI WGS metagenome assembly JABLTO01 (sample SAMN14651225, study PRJNA627086) | human gut metagenome | isolation source: feces | host: Homo sapiens
CATGATTATTTGAGAGCGGTAGGTTTTAGTAAGGTTCAACATAAAAGAGATTTGCAGCGGCTGCTTGATATGGTCATGGGAAGCCCTGACAGTGAATTTGCTTCAGATTGCGGCGGCACGGTCTATGCAGAGAAGTGTCGAGATTTTGTATCCAATGCAGGCATCACGGTGCGTGGTGAAGTAGATGAGCATGGTATGTTCAGTTATGAATATTATTTTCCGCATTATACAGGTCATCAGATTTCGCTCACAGATGATGTCAGTGTTGAGAAGATTTCTGAAAGAGAAGAATATGATGGCATGTGTGATGTGGTGAATCTTGGGGTATCTCTTATTTTCCATATGAATCATCTGATGGATTATGCAGATATGAACCCGAAGAGTCGTCAGATTTCTTCTGTATCCGTAAGGTTGTCGGCATTGTCGATTTCCGGCAAGGTGATCCTGCCTGTTGTGAGAAATGATTCTGAGCGTTTGAAGCGGCTTCGGGAGAATGAATCACGCAATGGTATGATTGCAGCGGCCAGACAGGGCGATCAGGATGCACTGGAGAATCTCACATTAGAGGATATTGACATGTATACCTCTATTTCAAAGCGTATCAAGTCAGAGGATGTCTTGACGATTGTAGAGTCTTATTTTATGCCGTATGGTATTGCCTGTGATCAGTATTCGGTGATGGGGGATATTCTCAGTGTGGAAGAAGTCTACAATCAGCTGACAGGAGAGAAGCTGTATCAGATACAGATCGAATGCAATGATGTGTTGATCGATCTGTGTATGAATGCAGAAGATCTATTGGGTGAGCCTGCAGTGGGACGCCGTTTCCGCGGCAATATCTGGCTTCAGGGGCATCTGGACTATGTATAAACAGATGGAAGCAGTGTCTGTGAATCGGATCTGAATTCCGTGTAGGGACTCTCAGGTGAGTCCAAGAGTGTATAAAAAAGCTGGCGTACTGTTGTTATTCGCAGTACGTCAGCTTTTTCTTTTAAAAGATTCTAAAAGTCATCATCGTCGTCGTCATCATCAGCTTCAGCTTCAGGGTTCTCATCTTCCGAAGCAGGTGTAATAGATTCGCTGTATATTACTGCCAGGTGGGAAAGCAGAGCTAGTTCATCTTTGTCGTACGGTTTCTCAAGAGATGGGTCGACAAGATTCTTCAGAGACAACTTGTCCGGTTTTCGGTTCTTGACATATTCTTCAAAATCGCAATACATTTGTATACCTCCCTATCCTGAATCAGTACTATAATGCAATAATAGATGTATTATAGTTGATTATAATATTAAAAGACAAAATATACAATGGGTATCTTACACAAAAATTTCTGCTATGCAGATTTACTAATACTTTGCATTGCCTTTTTGAAGACAATACGGAAAGTAATGATGGATGCTGTAATGGAAATGGTGTCTGATACCGGTTCCGCGAGAAATACAGCAAACACTTTGTTGTCAAAGAAATGCGGCAGTATAAAAATCAGCGGAATTAGCAGAATAATCTTCCTGAGGCAGGCGATAAAAAGGGATGCCTTTGCTTTTCCAAGGGCTGTAAATGTCTGCTGGACAGACATCTGGATGCTGAACATGCAGAAAACGGCCATGTAAACCCGGAGTGTCCAACCGGCTGTCGCAATAATTTCTTCAGAATTGCTGAATATGCGGATGAAGGTTGTTGGCGACAGTTGGACAAACAGCCAGAAAACGGTCAGTGCTGTCATAGAAACAGCAAGCATGCATTTAAACGTCTGTCGGATTCTTTTGGCGTTGCCGGCACCGTAATTGTAGCTGATGATGGGCTGAGCCCCCTGACCAATGCCCTGTACGGGAATCCATACCATCTGCTGGATCGTGCTGGAAATGGTCATGCAACCAACGGCAATATCACCGCCATAATGCTGCAGTGAGGAATTAAAGGCAATATTCAAAAGTGCATCCGTAGCCTGCATAACAAAAGGACCGAGTCCGAGTCCGAGACATGGAATGACAATGCGCTTCTCAAGGTGCATATCGGATTTCTTCAATCTCAGCCGGGTCTTTTTGCCGGTGAGGAACCTCAGAATCCAGATGCAGGACAAACCCTGTGAAATGATTGTTGCAAGGGCGGCACCACGGACTCCCATATGCAGACCGTAGATAAAAATCGGATCCAGGATAATATTGGCACCGGCACCGATCAGGACGGAGGTCATGCTGAAACGTGTGAATCCCTGTGTCGTAATAAAAAGATTCAGGCCCAGAGCCAGCATGACAAAAATCGATCCGGAAACATAAATCTGCATATAAGGCAGCGCATAGACAATTGTCTGTTCACTGCAGCCGAAGAGCCACAGCAGCGGTTCACCAAAAATCCAGAAAAATACACTCAGGACAACGGCTTCAATGATCAGGACAACGAAACAGTTATTCAGGATCCTGTTGGCTTCGGTTGTCTTATTCTGCCCCATGCAGATGGCGGCTCTTGGGGCACCGCCCTGACCGATCAATGCTGAAAAAGCAGAAATAAGATAAATAATCGGAAAACACAGTCCGATGCCGGTCAGCGCAGAACTGCCGGTTCCGGGCATATGGCCGATATAAATTCTGTCTACGATGTTGTAGAGCAGATTGACCAGCTGGGCAATGACCGTGGGAACGGCCAGTTTAAAAAGGAGCTTTCCCACCGGTGCGGCGGCAAGCTCGTTGGAGACATTCGTCTGATTCAAAATGATCACAATCCTTTAATGTTTTCTAAGGAGTTACTTTTTGTTTAAAATAAAGTACTATATAAATTAGTATAGCGGGTGAATGGACAAAAGTAAAGCAACTTCATAAAATCAGATATTTCATTCTGTGGGTATCTCTGTTATACTGAGCTTGTAAATGATATGGAAGAAATTTAATTTCAGGAGGTTTTATTATGGCAATTATAGATTTAACAAAAGAAAATTTTCAGGCGGAGATTACAAAATCCGACAAGCCGGTACTGGTAGATTTCTGGGCTGTATGGTGCGGTCCGTGTCAGATGATGGCACCGATTCTTCATGAACTTGAAGTGGAAATGCCGGATGTTCAGATTGGCAAAGTCAATGTGGATGAGCAGATGGATCTGGCACGTCAGTTCCGTGTTGTCAGCATTCCGACACTGATTATTTTTAAAAACGGACAGGAAGTTCAGCGTATGGTTGGTGTGACATCCAAGGAAGAGCTGAAGGATGCGCTGAAATAAAAAGATAAAAAAATTTATAAAATTTTCTTGACAGATATTTTCATAGCAGGTATAGTAATAGTCAGAGAATAATTTAGTTAATTAAACTGATGATGTGGAGATAACGTTTATTGTGCACGCACAGAGAGTCCGGGAGGATGAGAGCCGGGCCGAACGCAGATAGGCAAATGGACCACTGAGGGCATAGTGAAAGGCAGCAGAGCTGTTCAAGTATTCTATGACGCGAGGCAGGCGTTAATTGTCGGGAGTATGTTAGTACTTCTTTAACGAGCGCACAGGATCTTTCTATTCTGTGAAGCAGGGTGGCACCGCGATATAAGTGAATTCCAATCGTCCCTGGCAATGTATTTATTTACATTGCCGGGGATTTTTTATGCATAGGAATTATTGCATCGGAATGTATTTCAACAAGGAGGACAGGAAGAATGATCAATCTGACATTGGATGAGGCAAAGAAAATAGCAGCAGAAGGCGATTATAAAGTGATTCCCATCAGCTGTGAGATCTTTTCGGATGTAAAGACACCGATCGAGGTGCTTCGGATTCTGAAGAATATCAGCAGACACATTTATATGCTGGAATCAATAGAGGATAATGAAAAATGGGGACGTTATACATTTCTGGGCTATGATCCGAAGCTGGAACTGGCCTGCGTTAAGGGAAAGATGACGATTAAGAACGGAACGACCATCGAAATGGATATTAGTCATCCAGGCAAAATGATCAAGAAAATATTGGCGGATTATAGGAGTCCGAAGCTTGAACATCTTCCGCCTTTTACAGGAGGACTGGTCGGTTATTTTGCTTATGACTATATCTGTTATGCGGAGCCTTCTCTGAAGCTTCAGGCAAAGGATGAGGAGAATTTCAAAGATGTGGATCTGATGCTGTTTGACAAGGTCATTGCTTTTGACAATTATCGACAGAAAATTGTATGTATTGTCAATGCGAAAACTGAGGATATAGACAGAGAGTATAACAAAGCAGTTTTAGAACTGAAAAATATGACAGAGCTGATTCGCTCCGGAAAGCCGCAGCCATCGAAGCAGGGAAGACTTACAAGTGATTTCAGACCGCTGTTTGACAAAGAAGCTTACTGCGAGATGGTGAAAAAGGCAAAGCATTACATCAAAGAGGGGGACATTTTCCAGGTGGTACTTTCCAATCGCCTGGAGGCGGATTTTGCAGGTTCCCTGCTGGATGCCTACAGAGTTCTGAGAACAACTAATCCATCGCCGTATATGTTTTATTTTTCAAGTGATGATATTGAGATGGTGGGAGCTTCGCCGGAGACGCTGGTGAAACTGGAAGACGGTGTGCTGCATACATTTCCGCTGGCGGGAACGAGAAAGCGAGGCAAAACGGAGCAGGAAGATCTGGAACTTGAGAAAGAACTTCTGGCAGATGAGAAGGAGCGGGCAGAGCATAACATGCTGGTGGATCTTGGAAGAAATGATATCGGCAAGATCAGTGATTTCGGAACCGTAGAAGTGGAAAAATATATGTCTGTTGAGCGGTTTTCACATGTGATGCATATCGGCTCAACGGTTAAAGGGCAGATCAGATCGGACAAGACAGCACTGGATGCCGTTGATGCGGTTCTTCCGGCAGGAACATTGTCCGGGGCACCGAAGCTTCGGGCCTGTGAGATTATTGATGAGCTGGAAGATAATAAGCGTGGTATTTACGGTGGGGCCATCGGTTATCTGGACTTCACAGGCAATCTGGATACCTGTATTGCGATTCGTCTGGCATTTCAGAAAAACGGCAAAGTATTTGTCAGATCCGGGGCCGGTATTGTGGCTGATTCTGTACCGGAAAATGAATTTCAGGAGTGTATCAATAAAGCCGCTGCAGTGATGGATGCGCTCAAAATAGCTCAGGGAGGTGACAGTTTATGATATTGCTGATTGATAATTATGATAGTTTTTCTTACAACCTGTATCAACTGGTGGGAAGCATTGACCCGAATATCCGGGTAGAAAGAAATGATGCGCTGGCAATTGAAGACATTCGGCAATTAAAGCCGAGTCACATTATCCTGTCACCGGGGCCGGGACGGCCGGAGGATGCCGGTATCTGTGAAGCAGTTGTCAGAGAATTGGCAGGAAAGATCCCGATTCTTGGTGTCTGCCTTGGTCATCAGGCAATCTGTGAAGCACTGGGAGGTGAAGTATCTTATGCAAAACAGTTGATGCACGGCAAGCAGTCTGTGTCAGCTATTGACAGAGACTGCCGGATATTCCGGGGACTGCCGGAGAAGATTCCGGTGGCAAGATATCACTCTCTTTCTGCTGTGGAAGAAAAACTGCCGGATTGTTTAAAAATCACAGCGAAGACAGAAGATGGTGAGATCATGGCAGTCAGACATAAAGAATATGCAGTTTACGGACTTCAGTTTCATCCTGAGTCCATTATGACACCGGACGGCATGACAATTTTGAAGAATTTTCTGGAGGAAAGATAAATGATCAGACAGGCGATTATTAAACTGGCAAATAAACAGAATTTGACATATGATGAAGCATCACAAGTAATGAATGAGATGATGAGCGGGGAGACAACCCAGGTACAGATCGCTGCTTTTCTCACAGCGCTGGCAATGAAGGGGGAGACCATTGAAGAAATCACAGGATGTGCAGCAGCTATGAGAGCAAAAGGTGTTCGTCTGCTGCATAATGTGGAAGCACTGGAGATTGTCGGCACTGGCGGTGACCAGTCCAATTCCTTCAATATTTCTACCACATCAGCCATTGTTATTGCAGCAGGCGGTGTGCCGGTGGCAAAGCACGGCAACAGGGCGGCTTCGTCAAAGAGCGGTGCGGCAGATTGTCTGGAAGCACTTGGTGTCAACATTATGATTACTCCGGGACAGAGTACAAAATTACTTGAAAGTATTGGTATCTGCTTTCTGTTTGCACAGAATTATCATGCGTCTATGAAGTATGTGGCACCGGTTCGTAAGGAACTTGGCATCCGAACTGTCTTTAATCTTCTGGGACCATTATCCAATCCTGCAGGTGCAACCATGGAGCTGATGGGTGTTTATGATGAATCTCTGGTGGAACCATTATCCAGAGTGATGACAAACCTTGGTGTAAAACGGGGCATGGTGGTTTACGGGCAGGACAAACTGGATGAAATATCTATGAGTGCACCGACAACGGTATGTGAGATCAACAACGGCCATTACAGAAGCTATGTGATCCAGCCGGAAGATTTTGGCTTGAAACGCTGCACGAAGGATGAACTGGTGGGCGGTACGGCTACAGAAAATGCAGAGATCACAAAAGGTATTTTAAGTGGCCGGATTCAGGGAGCCAAAAGAGATGCGGTCTGCATGAATGCAGGTGCAGCTCTTTATATCGGTGGCAAGGCGGACAGTATCGGCGAGGGCATCAAGCTGGCGCAGCAGCTGATCGATTCCGGTGCAGCAATGAAGAAATTAGAAGAATTTGTTGAATTTTCAAATAAGCGATAAGGATGTCCTGTCAATGAAGGATTCAGAAAAAAAAGCAGTAAGACAGCAGGAAGCAAGGAAATATGGCAGCAACAATACTTGAAACAATTGCCGCTTATGCCAAAGAGCGGGCAGCAAAGGATAAAGAAAATGTGCCGGAAGCGGTGATGAAAGAGCGGGCACTGGCACTTCCGAAAGGCACATTCAGATTCAGTCAAGCACTGAAAAAGAAAGAAATGGCTTTTATATGTGAAGTAAAGAAGGCATCTCCATCCAAAGGGCTGATCGATCCGGTATTTGATTACAAAACAATCGCCGCCAATTATCAGGCGGCAGGTGCAGACTGTGTATCCTGTCTGACAGAACCAAAATGGTTTCTTGGATCAGACGCCATATTTGAAGAAGTCAGAAAAAATATTCAGTTGCCGATGATCCGAAAGGATTTTACGGTGGATGATTATCAGATTTATCAGGCAAAATGCATGGGAGCTGATGCAGTGCTGCTGATCTGTGCACTGATGGATGAAAAAAGGCTGTCACACTTTCTGACAATATGTAGTCTATTAGGGATGGATGCACTGGTGGAAACCCATGATGAAGAAGAGATAAAAATGGCAGTATCGGCGGGTGCAAAAGTGATCGGTGTGAATAACCGTAATTTAAAGGATTTCAGCGTGGATTTCAGCAATGCGGTCAAGCTTCGGCATCTGATACCGAAAGAGGCTGTTTATGTGGCAGAATCCGGTGTAAGCCAGATCAATGATGTGGCAGTACTCAGACAGGCAGGTGCGGACGCGGTGCTGATGGGTGAAGTGATGATGAGAGCAAAGAATCAGAAAGAAATGCTGACTGCGATGAAAGCAGCAACTGCGGAAATTTAAATGTTTAAAGCAAACAACAGCTGTGCAGATCGGATATAATAGTGAAGCTGATGCGAAATGGGAGTGAATAATGGCATTGATAAAAATATGCGGATTAAGCAGGGAAGAGGATATCACGGCTGTCAATGAGGCGAAACCAGATTACTGCGGTTTTATCATTAATTTTCCCAAAAGTCACCGTAATGTAACAGTGGAAAGAGTCAGACAATTGCGAACAGGACTCAGACCGGAGATTATTCCGGTGGGAGTGATCGTGGATCAGCCTGTCGAAAAAGCGGCAATGCTTTTGAATGAGGGCGTTGTAGATGTGATCCAGCTCCATGGGCAGGAAGATGAGACGTATATTCGGCAGCTCAGGAAACTGCTGAAATGCAGAGGCAGATCAATATGGAAAGCCTTTAAAATACGCAGCAGAAAAGATCTCGAAAGTGCCATGGCAAGCAGTGTAGATGCAGTGGTGCTGGATAATGGTTACGGGACAGGCGAGACATTTGACTGGTCTATTATCGAAGATGCAGGAAAAATGATGGAGGGAAGAAAAGTTTTTCTCGCCGGCGGTATGACACCGGAAAATATAGAAGAGGCTATCCATCGATTGGATGTGTGTGGCATCGACATATCCAGCGGTGTTGAAACAGATAAGAAGAAAGACAGAAACAAGATTCTGACTGCTGTGCAGGCAGCCGGGAGAGCAGGAGGAAATAAGCAATGACAAAAGGAAGATTTGGCATTCACGGCGGACAGTATATTCCGGAAACATTGATGAATGCGGTTCTGGAACTGGAAAAAGCCTATGATTTTTATAAAAATGATCCTGAATTCAATCAGGAGCTGACAGCACTTTTAAATGATTATGCAGGCAGACCGTCACGTCTTTATTATGCAAAGCGTATGACTGAAAATCTGGGCGGCGCCAAAATTTATCTGAAAAGAGAAGATCTGAACCACACAGGTGCTCACAAGGTAAATAATGCACTGGGTCAGTGTCTGCTGGCAAAGAAAATGGGAAAAACCCGTGTCATTGCCGAGACTGGTGCCGGACAGCATGGTGTGGCAACAGCTACAGCAGCCGCATTGATGGGGCTAGAGTGTGAGATTTATATGGGCAAAGAGGATACGATCAGGCAGGCACTGAACGTTTATAAGATGCGGCTTCTCGGTGCAAAAGTCCATGAGGTAGAGAGTGGTACAGCGACATTAAAAGATGCTGTTTCAGAAACTTTCCGTGAATGGGTCAGCAGAATTGATGATACCCATTATGTATTGGGGTCGGTAATGGGACCACATCCGTTTCCGACGATTGTCAGAGATTTTCAGGCAGTTATCTCCAAAGAAATCAAAGAACAGATCCTTGAAGTTGAGGGAAAACTGCCGGATGCCGTTTTGGCCTGTGTGGGCGGCGGTTCAAATGCCATCGGTGCTTTTTACAATTTTATTGAGGATAAAGAGGTGAGACTGATCGGATGTGAAGCGGCAGGCCGGGGCGTGAATACTGCGGAGACAGCAGCTACCATTGCAACAGGCAGACTGGGGATCTTCCATGGCATGAAATCCTATTTTTGTCAAGATGAATTCGGTCAGATCGCACCGGTTTATTCCATTTCAGCAGGTTTGGATTATCCGGGAATCGGACCGGAGCATGCAATGCTTTATGACAGTGGGCGTGCGGAATATGTGGCGGTGACAGATGATGAAGCAGTGGAAGCTTTTGAATATATGAGCCGTACAGAGGGCATTATTCCGGCCATTGAATCTGCTCATGCCGTCAGTTATGCCATGAAATTGGCACCGACAATGTCAAAAGACCAGATTATTGTGATCAACATTTCAGGACGTGGTGACAAAGATTGTGCAGCTATTGCAAGATACAGAGGGGAGGATATCCATGAGTAAGATTAAAGAGGCATTTGCCGGAGGAAAAGCATTTATTCCGTTTATCACCTGCGGTGATCCGGATCTTGAAACAACAGAAAAAATTATTGAGGCCATGGCAGAGTCGGGTGCTGATTTAATCGAGCTTGGCATTCCATTTTCTGACCCGACAGCAGAGGGACCTGTGATACAGAAAGGGAATCTTCGGGCTTTATCCGGCGGTGTGACCACAGACAAAGTATTTGATATGGTCCGTAGGGTGCGTCAAAAGGTAAAGATTCCGATGGTATTTATGACTTATGCCAATGTTGTATTTTCTTATGGTACAGAGAGATTTTTGACAAAAGCGGCGGAAGTCGGCATTGATGGTCTGATTCTTCCGGATGTACCATATGAAGAAAAGGCGGAATTTGCCCCGCAGTGCGAAGCAGCAGGACTTGATTTGATCTCTATGATCGCGCCGACATCCCATGATCGTATCAAAATGATCGCGGCAGAGGCAAAAGGATTCGTTTACTGTGTTTCATCCTTGGGAGTGACAGGTGTCAGAAGTGAGATTACCACAGATATTGGTGCAATGGTTCGATTGGTGAAAGAAGCCAATCCGGATGTTTCATGTGCTGTTGGTTTTGGCATTTCAACACCTGAACAGGCGGCAAAGATGGCAGCTGTATCTGATGGTGCCATCGTGGGCAGTGCCATTGTACGGCTTTGCGCAAAATACGGATGTGATGCGGTCAAACCGATTGCTGACTACGTTCACAGTATGAAAGAAGCCATTATGCAGTAGGGCATATTCGACAGTGGGTGACAAAAAATAATATTATGAATTGAAAATAAAGGGAATATGACAGAGAAAGTGTTAAAAGCTGTCATATTCCCTGTTTTATTTATAGTTGTGAAAGAAAATAAAAGAGGATAAAATTTAGCATATACAGATAACAAGATATAGTTCTTTAAGGAAATGAATGATAGGAAATGAGGAGAAACCAGGAATTTGTCATCTGTGAAGCCGCAGGGGAGTATATCATGATACCAACGGGAAATACCGCATTGCGGTTTCATCATTTAATTATTTTGAATAAGGCGGAGGCTTTTTTGTGGCAGCTGTTGAAGACGGATCAGACCGAGGAAAGCCTTCTTCGTAATGTCATGCGTACATATGAAGTGGATGAGGGGACGGCCAGAAAGGATATTGCAGACTTTATAGAACGGCTTAAGGATGGACCGATTATAGGTGAGGATGAGTATGTGCTGTATAGAAGAAAATAAAAAGAGAGACTTTGAACGATTGTATGAGCAGGAACAATGGGAAAAGCTAAAAATGCTGCTGACAGAAAATGCAGAGGAAGTTTCGTGTTTACTAACACCTGGTGAATTACGTCAGATGATGGAGACATTAGGCAGACCGCAGAATGAAGATGGGCCGATGTATTATTATCTGTGGGGACTGGCCCAGATTCGAAGTGATGACCGAGTTTGTTTCAGAGAAACCATGCGTATGATCAATACACGGTACCGTTTTATGCCGGCAGGAAAAGAAAAGCATGATTGGATAGAAGTCTATCTGAATTTACTGTATGAAAATCCGGAGTGCTCTATTCTGGACTGGGTAGATACGGCGGAAAAATATGTCAGTATTGTGGGAAGAATCAGGCTTTATTCTATGGCTGGCAATCGTCCGGGTATCTGTTTTGGTATAAAGGAGATGTCTGCCTTATTTTTGAAGGATAAATGGGGCGGCGGTTATTATACAGCCTGCTGGCGACGAATTTTCGGTGCAGTGGAAAGACGTCTGTTTAAGATGGCAGAGATTGAATACAGGCTTGAGACAAATGGTGAGGAAACTGTTGAAGGAGAGCTGAATGAGATTTTTATGTCAGTGGATCGGAAGAACGGCACAGCAGATGAATGGCTTGGATGTGCAGGTATTATTTTCAAGTTACAGAGAAACGGACGGCATCGCGGAGAGTATGAAGCCATTATGCACAGCGTTATAGAATTTTTGACTGCCAAAGGGTATAGTCTGGCTTTGAAAAATATACGGGCAGCCGTCAGGGTTATGCAGGGGGTAACCGGAGAAAAAGAATCCCTGATCAAATGGCTTGAGTATTTGAGAGTTGAAAGAAGTTTGCAGAATGAATGGGTGGACACAACAAATCTTTATATCAAATTTATGCAGGCCAGAGGTTATTTGAATGTTATGCAGTATGAGCGGGCCAGAATATGTTTTAAGAGTACGGCAGCTTACAGTGAATTGATCGGCCAAACGTGGCTGTGCGTCGGCAGCCTTTTTGGACAGGCGGCTGCGGTATGGGAACAGGGCGAAACTCAGGAAGCCGTGAAGATGTCGGCACAGGCATTGACAATGGGAATTCAATATAAATATACAGGTATTTTTACGGAGTATGGACAGACGGGAGTACGATTGATCGAGGCTTATCGGAAAATGACAGGCTTGGATGAGAATTTGTCTATGGCAGGGCGTAAAAAGAAGTATTATTATGGTAATGTAATGACGGCTTCTTATGAAGGTTATCACAGTATTTTGCTGAGAAAAGCCAGAAAAGAAATGCGTTATGGACAAAGTCAGGAGGAAAAAGATCAGGTAAGAACAGCTCTCACAATGACGGAGGTACTGATACTTCAGTATATTGCAAATGGATACTCTAATAAGGAGATCGGGGAAAAGATGAATATCCGTCTGACCACAGTCAAAACACATGTGTATAGCATTTACAGAAAGTTGGATGTATCGTCAAGAGTGATGGCCATCAACCGTGCAAAAGCCCTCAATATTTTGTGAATACTTGACTTTTAACATTATAAATAGTATTATATCTGAGAGGTGTTCGACAAAAAAGCAGATGCACTGGTTTGTCTTCTTAGTTTAGCAGACAAAACAAGTGCCTCCTAAGAGAAAGCCGAGACATTCCCAAAAGGGGAAAATCTGTAGATTGACAACTCGAAAAAGAGTTGATAATCTTATATATGGCCGAAGGGAAAAATCCCAGAAACCCAGTAAAATCAAGGGTTTGCGGCATGTGTCGTCATAGCTCAG
>JABLTO010147025.1_pt1 | contig 12484 bp, 11 predicted proteins | sample 7160091 | NCBI WGS metagenome assembly JABLTO01 (sample SAMN14651225, study PRJNA627086) | human gut metagenome | isolation source: feces | host: Homo sapiens
GATTGGTGCGCGAGGCGGGAGTCGAACCCGCACGCCCGTAAAGAGCACTGGCACCTGAAGCCAGCGAGTCTACCAATTCCACCACTCGCGCATTTCGTGTGGTCGCCTTGGTCAGCGCAGGTATTATAATACCACGTCCGCCCCGGTTCGTCAAGGTTTTTTTTCGCCTTTTCGCAAACTTTTTCCCGCTTTTCGCAGGGCGCATCTTGTGGTACAATACTGACGAGAGAAGGAGGCGTGCTATATGGGTTCCATGGAAGAACTGCGGCAGCAGTGCCAAGGCTGTCAGCTGTGCGGGCTGGGCGCGGCCCGGAAAAATCTGGTGTTCGGCGACGGCAACCCGGAGGCGGACATCATGTTCATCGGCGAAGGGCCCGGCAAGCAGGAGGACGAACAGGGCATCCCCTTTGTGGGGGCGGCAGGTCAGTTTTTGTCCCGCATCCTGGAGATCATCGACTTAGACCGCAGCCGCTACTACATCGCCAACATCGTCAAGTGCCGTCCGCCCCGGAACCGGGACCCTCAGCCGGAGGAACAGGACGCCTGCATCCCCTATCTGAACGAGCAGATCAAGCTGGTGCAGCCCAAGATCATCATCTGTCTCGGCCGCATCGCCGCCGCCCGGCTCATCCACAACGGCTACCGCATCACCCGGGAGCACGGCACCTGGGTCCAGCAGGACGGCATCTGGATGACCGCCCTCTACCACCCCTCCGCCCTGCTGCGGGACGACAGCAAGCGTCCGGAGACCTTTGACGACCTGCGTTCCATCCGGGGGAAGATTTTGGAGGTCTGCCCCGAAGTCTATGACAACTGACCGGCGCACCGGCGGACGAACCAGCGAAAGAGGGTGTCCCCTGCCGGGTGCAGCCGCTCCGGGTGCCACTGGACGCCCAGCATGGGCAAGCCCTGGCACTCGATGGCCTCTATCACTCCGTCCAACGCCCACTGGGTGGCCTGCCACCCCTCTGCCAGTCGTCCCACCACCTGGTGGTGCCCGCTGTTGGTGACGGTCGCAGCACCGTACAGGGCGTGGAGCTGGGAGCCTGGCCGGGTGCGGGTGGGGTGAAGGCGGTCGCGGCCTTGGGTCATGCTGTGGCTGCTGCCGATGTCCTGGATGAGGTCGCCGCCGAAGTACACATTCAAATACTGCATCCCACGACAGATTCCCAACACGGGGATCTGTTTTTTCACGGCCAGCGCCACCAGCTGCCCCTCCCGCCGGTCCCGCTCCCAGTCCAGCGTGTCGCAGCCCTGATCCTCCTGGCCGTACCAGGCCGGGTCCACGTCTCCCCCGCCGCCTAAGAGGAGGCCGTCACAGTGGTGCAGCAGCGCCACATCCGGCAGGTATCCGCCTACCGGCACGCCGCCAGCAGCTTCCACGGCGCGGGCGTAGGTGGACGGGTTAGACGGAGCCAGGGAGAGCAAAATGCGTGGTTTGTTCCTCATGAACTCCCTCCTTTCCCTGTCATCCTATGCACGCCAGGACGAGAAAACCCCACCAGCTTTCACTGGTGGGGTTGCGTAATTCTAATTGCCTCGCAGAGTTCCGACCTTTTGAGGTCGGAATAAAATCAAATCTGAAAAAAGTGGCGGCATGTACGTCACTTTTTTCTCTTCTCAGACTGGTAAGTGCGCGAACGAAGTGAGTGCATGCACCAGGCTGCAATCTTCAGGGAAATGCTTGCATTTCCCTGAAAGGGCGATAGCCCTATTTGTGGGTCGGGTCTTTCATCTTCTCATACGAGAACCCATCCGGCTTCTCGCTGACTTTTGCCAAGTTGTTGTAGTCCTCCGAGTCGATGGACATCTTTTTCTTGGACAGTCTGCCCTGCACCAGACCCCCGATGAGGGAGGAGATGACGGCGAAGAGTGGGACGCCGATGAGCATCCCCACAAAGCCGAAGATGCCGCCGAAGAAGATGATGGCGAAGAGGACGCCGAAGGACGAGATGCCCGTGCTGTCCCCCAAGATCTTGGGGCCCAAAATGTTGCCGTCAAACTGCTGGAGGGCGAAGACGAAGATGACGAAGTAGACGCACTTGATGGGGCTGTAGAACAGCACCAACAGGGCGCAGGGGATGGCGCCGATGAGGGGGCCAAAGAAAGGGATGATATTGGTCACGCCCACCACCACGCTGATGAGGATGGCGAAGGGGATGTTGAGCAGGGATGTGCCCACAAAACAGATGATGCCGATGATGAAGGAGTCCAGCAGCTTGCCGCGGATGAAGCCGCCAAAGACCTTGTGGATATACCGGCAGCGCACCAGAATATCGTTGGCCACCTTGATGGAGAAGAGGCTGTAGATGAGCTGCTTGGCATGGCCGATCATCTGGGTCTTGCTGACCAGCAGGTAGATGGCCACGATGAAGCCCAGGAGGGTATTGGTGACGATCTTCACCGCGTAGACCACCCCGTTGAACACGCTGCTGACCAGGGTGTTCAGCCCGCCCAGGGTGTTGGACAGGTTTTTGATGTTGGGGATCAGGTCCTTGGTCGCCCACTCGTCCAGGTAGGAGGCTACCGAGTCATAAATCTCCTGTGCCGTCTGAGCCAGGCTGGGGTTATCCTTCCACAGCTTGGCCAACAGCTCGTTCCCGTGCTGGATATAGGTCGGGAAGGAGGAGACGATGCCCATGATACTGTTGATGAGGTTGGGCAGCACCAGGGCGAACAGGCCACCCAGCAGGACCAGGGCGAAGAGGATGGAGATGGTCACGGACAGGGCTACCCCCACGCTCCGCGCCCGTCTCGGCCCCAATTTCCGCTGGAACGCATCCTCGAAGTTGCGCAGGAGCATATTGTACAGGGGGGATAGCAGGTAGGCGATGACCGCGCCGATGATGAAGGGGGTGAGGACGGTGACCAGGCCGCTGAAAAAGCCTTGGATCGCCTTGATGTTGTAGATGAGGAAAAACAGCAGCAAGCTGGCGCCGATGACCAGAAACGCTGTCAGTCCCGCCGCGATATAGGATTTGTATTTTTCCTTTTTCGTATCAGTTCCGCCTTTCTGCGATTGCCGCCGGACTCATTGTGCCGAACTGCCTTCAGGGCGTGCTCAGACCTTCAGCTCCACTTCCCCACCGGTCAGCGCGTCCGCGTACTGCTCCAGCACCGGCTGGATCTCGGTGGTCAGGAACTCGGTGACCTGTTCCGGGCAGCGGCCGATGTAGCGCTCCGGCTCCAGGTGGGCGGTCAGCTCTTCCCGGGTCATGCCGAACATGGGGTCTTCTGCGATGAGGTCGATGAGGTTGTTGGCAAGGCCCCGATCCTTCACGTTGCGTCCCGCCTCCATGGAGTGGACACGGATGTGCTCATGCAGCTCCTGCCGGTTGCCGCCCCGCTTGACGGCGTCCATCATGATGTTCTCGCTGGCCATAAAGGGCAGTTCCTCCATGATGTGCTTCTCGATGACCTTTTCATGCACCACCAGACCGGCGGTGATGTTCTGATAAATCTCCAAAATGGCGTCCACAGACAGGAACGCTTCGGGGACGGACAGGCGCTTGTTAGCGGAGTCGTCCAGGGTACGCTCGAACCACTGGGTGGCAGTGGTGATGGCCGGGTTCATGACATCGCTGATGACGTAGCGGCCCAGGGCGCAGATGCGCTCGCTGCGCATGGGGTTGCGCTTGTAGGGCATGGCGGAGGAGCCGATCTGCTTTTTCTCGAACGGCTCTTCCATTTCCTTCATATGCGCCAGCAGACGCAGGTCGGTGGCGAACTTGCTGGCGGACTGGGCAATGCCGGCCAAAGTGTTCAGCACCAGCACGTCCACCTTCCGGGAATAGGTCTGACCGGACACGGGCACGCAGCTGTCGAAGCCCATTTCCACGGCAATCTTCCGCTCCAGCTCCTTGACCTTCTCATGGTCGCCCTCGAACAGCTCCAGGAAGGACGCCTGGGTGCCGGTAGTACCCTTGCTGCCCAGCAGCTGCAGGTGTTCGATGCGGTACTCCACCTCGTGGAGATCCATCAGCAGCTCGTTCATCCACAGGGTGGCGCGCTTGCCAACGGTGGTCAGCTGTGCGGCCTGGAAGTGGGTGAAGCCCAGGGTGGGCAGTGCCTTATAGGTGTCGGCGAACTTGGCCAGGTTGTTCAGCACCCGCACCAGCTTATCCCGCACCAGCATGAGACCTTCCCGCATGATGATGACATCGGTGTTGTCCCCCACGTAGCAGCTGGTAGCGCCCAGGTGGATGATGGGCATGGCGTCGGGACACTGATCGCCGTAGGCGTGGATGTGTGCCATGACGTCGTGGCGCAGCTCCTTTTCGTATCGGGCGGCGGCTTCGTAGTCGATGTCGTCCACGTGCTCCTCCAGCTGGGACACCTGCGCCTGGGTCACCGGCAGACCCAGCTCCATCTCCGCCCGTGCCAGGGCAATCCAGAGACGGTGCCAGGTGGAGAACTTTTTATCGGGGGAGAAAATATACTGCATCTCCTGGCTGGCGTACCGGGAGGACAGAGGGCTTTCGTATTTATTATGATTCATATGCTTTCTCACTCATTTCATTTTATGTTTCAATATCATTATTATACCACGGCAGTTCCCCAATGAAAACTGTCCTTTTATGAATCTTTTTTGAACTTCCCACACAAAAACAGTACCCATTTCACAAGAGAAATGGGTACTGCGCAGATTTCGGAGGTTCTGTGGTTTTTACTTTTCCGAACGGCTGCCGAAGGCGTCGCCTTCAATCAAGAACTTCTCCAGCCGGTCGATGCCCGCTTTGATGTTCTCCATGGAGGTGGCATAGGACCATCTCAGGAAGCCAGGGACGCCGAAGCCGGTGCTGGGCACCAGGCACACCTTGCCCTTGGTGAGCAGCAGGGAGGCGAAATGGTTCTCGTCCTGGACGACCTCGCCGAACAAGGTTTTGCCGATCCACTCGGTGATGTTCATCATCACATAGAACGCACCCTGGGGGTTCAGGCAGCTGATGCCGGGCAGGCGATTCAGTCCTTCCACCATGGCGGTACGGCGCTTCTCAAAGGCCTGGCGCATGATCTCCACGTCCTCCTGAGGACCGGACAGGGCTTCCACCGCAGCGGCCTGAGCAGGAGCGGAGGGGTTGCCGGTGGAGTGGCTCACGTAGCGGGAGATGACTTTGACCACTTCCGGCTCCGCGGCCAGGTAGCCGATGCGCCAGCCGGTCATGGCGTAGCTCTTGGAGACGCCGTTGATGATGATGGTGTGAGCTTTGATCTCCGGGCTGAGGGAGGCGATGGAGGTGAAGGTGACGCCATCGTAGAGGAGCTTGTAGTAAATTTCATCAGCAATGATGTACAGGTCGTGCTTCACGCACACGTCCGCCAGCGCTCTCAGCTCTTCCGCCGTGTAGACCATGCCGGTGGGGTTGGAGGGGTTGTTGAAGAAGATGCACTTGCTCTTGTCGGTGATGGCCGCTTCCAGGCGTTCCGGGGTGAGCTTGAAGTGCTCTTCCTCGCCGCAGGGGATGAACACGGGCACGCCGCCGGCCATCTTGGTCATCTCGCTGTAGCTGACCCAGGCGGGGGTGGGGATAATGACCTCGTCCCCTTCGTCCACCAGGGACTGCATGACCAGATAGATACAGTGCTTGGCGCCGCTGCTGGCAATGATCTGGCTGGGCTGGTACTCCACACCGCAGTCCGCTTTCAGACGCTGGCAGATGGCCTGCTTCAGGGCCATGGTGCCGGTGGCGGGGGTGTACTTGGTCTCATTGTTGATGATGGCCTCGATGGCGGCCAGCTTGATGCGGTCCGGCGTGGGGAAATCCGGTTCGCCAGCGGCAAAGCCCAGGACATCGATGCCGTCCGCCTTCATCTGCTTATACAGGGCGTCCATGGCCAGGGTGGAGGATTCGTTGACTTGTTCAGCAATGCGAGATAACGGCTTCATAGGTAAGCCTCCTTATTGAAATTCACAAGAATGAAAAAACGTTCTTTTTGACATATTATAATCGAGAACTTGCAGAACTGTCAACCGTCATTTTCGTAATATCAAAAAAATGCACGGCAAACGTATTTGCCGTGCATTTCCGTGTCAATTTTCTCGCTGCGCTCCTGCAAAATACCGTCATTTTGCTGAAGCTGAGCCGCTTACAGGTGTTCCCGAATGAGCTGACCCATCTTCTTGGTGCCCACCTCTTCCCCGCTACCGGGGATGTCATAGGTATGCCAGCCCTCTGCCAGGACGGCGTCCACGGCGTTCTCGATGGCCTGTGCCTCAGCGGGCAGGTTCAGGGAATACTTGAACATCATGGCCACGGACAGGATGGTGGCGATGGGGTTGGCCTTGTCCAGACCCGCGTACTTGGGCGCGCTGCCGTGGCTCGGCTCGTACAGGCCGGGAGCGGTGGCGCCCAGGGAGGCGGAGGGGAGCATACCCAGGGAGCCTGCCAGCATGGAGGCTTCGTCGGAGAGGATGTCGCCGAACATATTCTCGGTGACCACCACGTCGAACTGGCTGGGGTTCTTGACCAGCTGCATGGCGGTGTTATCCACCAGCATATCCTCAAATTCCACGTCAGGATACTCTGCCGCCAGCCGGTGCATCACTTCCCGCCACAGGCGAGAGGTGGCCAGGACGTTGGCCTTGTCCACGCTGGTGACCTTTTTGCGGCGCATCCGTGCCAGCTCGAAAGCCTGGCGGCCGATGCGCTCGATCTCCATCTCGGAATAGGCCATCAGGTCGGTGGCTTCCTCGCCCCGGTCCTGGGTCTGATAGCGTTCCCGCTTGCCGAAGTACACGCCGCCGGTCAGCTCCCGGCAGATGATCAGGTCGATGCCCTTTTCTGCCGTCTCCTTCCGCAGGGGGCAGGTATCCACCAGAGCGGGACGGAGCATGGCAGGACGGAGGTTGACGAACAGACCCAGATCCTTGCGGATGGCCAGCAGAGCGGTTTCAGGGCGCTGTTCTGCGGGCTTGTCACTGCCATACTTGGGCGTACCTACTGCGCCCAGCAGCACGGCGTCACAGGCTTTACAGCGCTCTGCGGTGCCGTCGGGGTAGCTCTTGCCGCAGGCGTCGGTTGCCACGCCGCCCAGCAGGACTTCTTCATATTCAAATTCATGGCCGAACTTTTCCGCGATCCCGCCCATCACGTTCTGGGCTGCCGCGACGATCTCAGGGCCGATGCCGTCGCCGGGGATGACTGCGATTTTGAACTTCATATTCTGTCTTCCTTTCTCACTTTGCGATGCCGCGTGCCTTCAGAGAGGCCATCAGGCCGCCGTTGTCGATGATGCCGTTGATGAACTCAGGGAAGGGTGCCGCCTGATAGGTCTTGCCGGTGGTCTGGTTGACGATCTTGCCGGTAGCAAAGTCCACGTCGATCTGGTCGCCGGCCTTGATGTCTGCCGCCGCTTCCGGACACTCCATGATGGGGAAGCCGATGTTGATGGCGTTGCGGTAGAAGATGCGGGCAAAGGATGCAGCGATGACGCACTTGACCCCGCAGGCTTTGATGGCTAAGGGGGCGTGTTCTCTGGAAGAGCCGCAGCCGAAGTTGGCGCCGCCGACGATGATGTCACCAGGTTCTACGGTGGACGCGAAATTGATGTCGATGTCCTCCATGCAGTGGGAGGCCAGGCTCTTTTCGTCCGGTGCGTTCAGGTAGCGGGCGGGGATGATGACGTCAGTATCCACGTTGTCGCCATATACATAAATTTTCGCCATGGTAATTCCTCCTTACAGCTTAGCCGGGTCTGCCACGCAGCCTGCCACAGCGGATGCAGCGGCCACGGTGGGGCTGGCCAGGATGACCTCAGAGGTCACGTGACCCATACGGCCTACGAAATTGCGGTTGGTGGTGGAGACGCAGCGCTCGCCCTCGCACATACAGCCCATGTGACCGCCCAGGCAGGGGCCACAGGTGGGGGTGGAGACGGCGGCACCGGCGGCCAGGAAGGTCTGGAAGATGCCCTCGTCGATCATCTGCTGGACGATCTCCTCGGTGGCAGGCAGGACGATGCAGCGGATGCCGTCAGCCACCTTGCGGCCCTTCAAGATCTCTGCGGCGGCGCGCATATCGCTGATGCGGCCGTTGGTGCAGGAGCCGATGACCACCTGGTCGATGGGCATACCGGCCACCTCGCTCACCGTCTTGGTGTTGCTGGGCAGGTGGGGCATGGCTACAGTAGACTGGAGGGTGTTCAGGTCGATGACGATCTCCCGTTCATACACCGCGTCCGGGTCGGCTTCGACGGCCTCGAACTTCCGGTCGGTGCGGCCTTCCAGATAGGCCAGGGTCTTCTCGTCCACCGGGAAGATGCCGTTCTTGGCGCCGGCCTCGATGGCCATGTTGGCGATGGTGAACCGGTCGTCCATGGTCAATGCGCCGACCCCTTCTCCGGTAAACTCCAGGGACTGATACAGAGCGCCGTCCACGCCGATCATGCCGATCAGGTGGAGGATGACGTCCTTGCCGCTGACGTAGGGCTGGAGCTTGCCCTTCAGCACCACCTTGATGGCAGGCGGCACCTTGAACCAAGACAGGCCGGTGGCCATGCCGGCGGCCATGTCGGTGGAGCCGATGCCGGTGGAGAAGGCGCCCAGGGCGCCGTAGGTACAGGTGTGGGAGTCTGCGCCGATGATGACTTCACCGGGCAGGGCCAGACCCTGTTCCGGCAGCAGCGCGTGTTCCACGCCTACGCGGCCCACGTCGAAGAAGTGGGTGATGTTGTGCTTATGCGCAAAATCCCGTGCGGTCTTGCAAAGCTGTGCGGCTTTGATGTCCTTGCAGGGGGTGTAGTGATCCAATACGATGGCGATCTTATCTTTATCAAAAACCTGGGTCAGGCCAGCCTTCTCAAACTGGCTGATGGCCACCGGAGCGGTGATGTCGTTGCCGAGCACCAGATCCAGCTTCGCCTCGATGAGCTGGCCGACTTCCACGGTGGGCAATCCGGCGTGTTTCGCCAGAATCTTCTGGGTCATCGTCATTCCCATTTGAAATTCCTCCTCAATCCACAAATTGTGTAAGGTTATTATGGCAAACTTTTTGACAGCTGAATGTTAACTATGTTACAATCTAGTAGAGAATGGAGGGAAAAACATGGGGTATTTCAGCATCAAGGAACTGGGGCTGCCGGAAAACAGCTGGTCGGCCTTTGAGACCCACCATCACACCGTCCCCTTCCCCCCCGGCAAGCTCATCTACCTGCAAGGCTCCCCCGCCGACCGGTTCTACTACCTGAAATCCGGTCGCGTGAAGGTGTTCATCAACTCGGAGGACGGCAGCGAGAAGATCCTGACTGTCTACGAGGCAGGCAACGTCTTCGGCGAAGCGTCTTTCTTTGACGAACTCCCCCGGGTCTCCTCCGCCGTCACCGTCACCCGCTGTGAGATCGTGGTCATCGACCGCCCCACCCTGGAGGAGGAGATGCGGCAGAACCCGCAAATCCTCCTGACCATCACAAGAGTGCTGGCTCGGACGGTGCGGATGCTGTCCGACCACGTGGACACCATGGCTTTTTTGCGAGCGGATCAGCGCATTGCCCGCTACCTGCTCTCCGTGCCGGAGGACGAGGAACACGTCATCCACTGCACCCAAGAGGAGATCGCCGCCGCCGTCAGCGTCAGCCGCGTCACCGCCAGCCGGGTGTTGAATCGGTTCGTCCGCTGTGGCCTATTGCAGACCGGCTACGGCAGCCTGCGCATCCTGGACGCCAGCGGGCTGGAGCAGTGCGCCCGGCAGGGGTTCGAGGCGTAAGTTGGGGTTGTGTTTTGCGGGAAAAGCACTTATAATAACCTGTGATTTTAGTGAATCGGAGAATGGATTATGGCTGACGATAAGAAGAAGAAAAAGAAGAAAGCACCCCCGGTGCTGACTCCGGAACAGCGTCGGGAGCTGGCAGAAAAGCAGGTCATCGGCGCCGGCATGGCGTTGGATTTCCGGGATCAGGCCCACTTCTACAACCGGGCGGCGGAGCTGCTGGAGGGCATCCCTGATGACCCGGAGGGTGCAGCTCAGGCGGCAGAATACCGTGCCAAGGCAGAGGAGATCTCCCAGGACGGCTGGGAGGCTGCCTATGAAGCTGCGGTGGCGGCCAAGGAGGCTGCGGTGACGGCGGAAGAGTTCTCCCAGGCGGAGAGCGCGTTCCAGAAGCTGCCCGGCTACCGGGACGCCGACGCCCAGGCGGTGGAGTGTGCCCATCACTACCGCCACCTGGCACGAAAGGGACACCCGGCTCTGGTGGTGTCCTGCCTGCTGCTGGCGCTGCTGCTGGCCGCTGGGGTGGCCTATCAGACCAACTGGGGCAAGTACCAGTTCGCTCAGCTCTGCATGACCACTTCTCACTACGGCAAGGCCATGGACACCTTTGCTGAATTGAAGGGGTATGAGGACAGCGCGTACAAGGAGACGGACGCCCGGTATCAGCTGGCTGCGCAGCACTTGGAGAAGGGCAAATACGAAAAGGCGGCCTATCATTTCCGCAAGCTGGCCGACTACCAGGACAGCCAGACCCAGCTGGTGACCGCCGAGACCCGGCTGCTGAAAGGTGCCCAGGCGGGGGACAAGGTTGCCTTCGGCACCTGCGATTGGGTGGTGCTGGATGTGCAGGCGGACGGAGCGCTGCTGACGCTGGAGAAGCCGCTGAAGGAGCCGCAGTGCTTCCAGGAGCAAAAAACTGAGGTTGCTTGGACGGACACCTCCCTGTGCCGCTGGCTGAACGACAGCTGGATGACGGAGACCTTCTCCGCCGAGGAACAGGCCATGCTGGGGGACAGCGACGCCAAGAGCAAGGTGTTCCTGCTGAGCGACAAAGAGTGGACAGCCTACGGCAGTCAGCTGAAGCCGGTCAAATGCAACTGGTGGCTGCGCACGCCGGGCACCCAGAAGGACTGCGCCATGTTCGTTGACCCCTATGGCACCGTCATGGAGGCCGGGTATCCGGTGAACGCCGTGATGAAGGTGTGTCCCAGCGTTTGGGTCCGCTATTGATGAGAACGAAAAAAGACCAGCGCATCGGTTGCGCTGGTCTTTTCCGAATTTGGGAGGTTTTATGGAATCCATTACGATCTACGCCTATTCTACTGCAAAATCGCCCCTTTCCCTGGCAGAATATCACGAAATACTGTGGCCGGAACGGCTGGAACAGCTGTCCCGATTCCCAGAGCAGAGCCAGCAGCACAGTTTGGCGGGGGATCTGCTGGCGCTGATGGCCTATCGCGCCGCCTACCCGGCGGATGCCTTCCCGCCGGAGCGAGCCGTGACGCCTGAAGGCAAGCCCTACTTCCCTGCCCGGCCAGCGTTCCACTACAGCATTTCCCATTCCGGCGAGTGGGTGGTCTGCGCGGTGGGTGCGGTGCCCCTGGGGGTGGACATTCAGGTAGAACGGCCGGTGCGGCCGACGGTGTTCCGGGCGTTGTCGGCGGCGGAGCAGGCGGAGCTGGATGGGCTGGCGGAACGGGAGCGCTTGCCTGCTTTCTTCGATGTGTGGTGCTTGAAGGAGGCTTACACGAAGGCCATCGGGCTGGGGCTGCAGGCTAGGTTTCGGGATTTTTCGGTGAGCAAAAAAGCAGAAATTTCTGTGCCTGGTTTTTCGGTGTCACTGCCCCACTTTTGGGACTGCCGCTATCATCTGGGGGTTTGCGCGCAGGCGACGACTATGCCGGGATTGCGGCTGCAGCTGGTCGAAAAGACAGCGCTGTTTTGATGAGAACGCATCTTTTTTGAGCAACATGGCCCCAGAGACGCCAGCGGCGACACTGGCCACCACATGGCTGACCAAAATTGCGACCCAACTCCCATTCACTCCAAAGCCCAGACGGGAGAGGAGATAGGCCAGGGGCATCCGAACGACGATGTAGTAGCGGTTTGGCGAACCCGACCACTAAGACGGGAAGAATCACAAGCAGACCACAGCCGTACCCCAACGCACACCTCCGATAATCCTTGGCTCGGCCATACCGCGCGCCGCCGATGCACTGTCCGATGATGGTCGCCAAGACCATGTTCAGCGCCATCGCCGGATAGAACAGGATGGTCTCCAGCTTTCCCGCCACCCCATAGGCTGCGATGGCGGTGACGCTGTAGGTGGCTGGCCAGCGCGGTGAGGAACGTCGTGCTGACGGCCGGGATGCTCTGCTGGATCACAGAGCTGTGTTCCTCCGATTCTTTGCGCTGAAAATCCCTTCCAGCAAAAAGAAAACCCCTCAACCGGTCTCCCGGTTGAGGGTATTCATGTTGGCACTACCAATTTTCCCGGGCCGTCGCCAGCCAAGTATCGTAGGCGCAGGTGAGCTTAACTTCTGTGTTCGGTATGGGAACAGGTGGACCCTCACCGCAATCAGCACCAACTTTATTCAACTTTCTAATATCGAGTCTTGCTCTCAAGCATGATTACTATATCACACTCTCGAACCTCTGTCAACTGGTGACCCGTACCGGATTTGAACCGATGTTAACGGCGTGAGAGGCCGCTGTCTTAACCACTTGACCAACGGGCCATGGTGCGCCATCGGGGACTCGAACCCAGGGCCCACTGATTA
>JABLTO010056261.1_pt1 | contig 12476 bp, 7 predicted proteins | sample 7160091 | NCBI WGS metagenome assembly JABLTO01 (sample SAMN14651225, study PRJNA627086) | human gut metagenome | isolation source: feces | host: Homo sapiens
AAAAGTCAAAACAGCAAATGGTTTTCAATTTTAATGTGACCGGAAATAATAATAGCTTCATTCAGCATGTTGATAGCATTACGAACAATTATTATGGAGGGCAGAAAAAAGATGGAGAATAAATTACAACCATCACAATCGGGAGCTTTGCAAACGCAAACACCGAATACAACATTTAATTTGCCCGGTAACAACAATACTTTGGTAGCTCATACGGATGCAGTGAATAATACCTATAGCGTAATGATGGTGGGCGGATCACCACCTATGCCGGGAAGCCCTAAAGCAGTGCATACCATTACATTAAATACAGATTTCTATAATCTTCTGGTTGTCGGGGATGATGAATTAAATCCTCAGTACTGTCATTGCCTTGTTCGAAAGGATAGAGCAATAACGGAAAGCACGTCAAAGGAATTGAAAGCAGCTTATGCGACATTGTCAGATGATGCAATTTCGGCACTGAAAACCTACCCAGCAATTATTGCGACTGAGAACCACGCTTATGGAAAAACGGACGCAGACCACTATGCTGCTTATGGGTTGATTGTTGATGTGAAAATTCAGGACAACGGTATCAAAGTATATTATCAAATACTCAATTGGATACCACAGCAGAAAATAAATGAACTTCGGTTTGAACTCGGAATCGAAGGCTGCAGTGGAACGAATGAATTAAATCGCATGCACTGGGCAGTAAAAAAGATAAATGCAGTAGAGGTATTAAGGGAAGCTGGGATATCAGTATTCTCCCTATAAATATGTAACCACTCATCTGGAATCGAACATGGAGGAATAATATGAGTGCAGAATATGAAAACATGCAAGTTGAAAAATGGGTAAACCTTGAAGATGTAGCAGAACATCTTAGCTTGAGTCAGGATACAGTCCGTACTTGGATAAAAGAAGGAAAATTACCTGTATATAAAGCTGGAAAACGATATAAATTCAAACTCTCTGAAGTTGATGAATGGGTCAGAGAAGGAAAAATTAAAGAATAGAAGCAGGAGGTAGATTTGCATATGAACCCTAAAATGAAATCAGCAATAGAAAAAATAACGTTAAATGATGCCACATTCTCTAATGAGGTTATAGAACCGACGTATGTAAATTTCTTCTATGGGAAGAATGGTGCAGGCAAATCTACCATTGCACGAACGTTCAAGGCAAGCGATGAGCGTTTACAGTGGCAAGCTGGAAGAACATCAGCTGATTATGATGTTCTTGTGTATGATACAGATTTTATAAATGCTAACCTGCGCAACTATGGAAACCTTGCTGGTGTATTTACCGTAAATGAAACCAACATCGCCATTCAGGAACAGGTTGATACTCTCAATGCTGAACGCAAGAAAATGGGCGAGGAATATAATGGACATAAGGCTACTATAGACCAGAAAATAGCGGATAAGAGTACTGCCTTATCAACATTCCAGTCAGATTGTTGGAGCAAGAGTGCGGAAGCAAGAGCGCTGTTTGATGAAGCTATCAAGGGTAAGAAAAAGGCAGCCTTATTTGCTCAAGAGATTTTAGCGATTACTCCGGCTGCCCATAACTTTGATGAATTAAAAGTTCTATACAGTACCGTTTTTTCAGGCGACGCACAGCAGTACAATATGCTGTCTAAGGCAGGCAAAGTTACTTATGCATCTCTGCCGGGATATGAATTGATGGACAAGCCAATCTCCAGCAGTAGTGATACGGATTTTGCAAAATTTATAAAAGCGCTAAAAGCTACTGATTGGGTACGAAGTGGCCACACTCATTTTGCCGGTCAGACAGATGGTAAATGTCCATATTGCCAGCAAAAACTGCCATCAAACTTCGATAAAGAGATAGCTGCGTGTTTTGATGCACAGTACCAGGATGATATCTCTGCCATTAATGCTTTTCAAAAAACGTATGAATTAGAGATGGATTCTGTGTTATCAACTCTGGAAGGTAATATAACTGCTGCTATACCGGGGTTGGAACTGTCAGAATATAAAGTAAAGGTTCAGCTTCTAATAGATGCAATTACTATCAATAAACAGAGGATTGCGGCAAAGATTAAGGAGCCAACATCGATTGCTTCTTTGGAAGATACTGACAGTCTATTGATTGAGATCGGAACACTTATTGATGGATTCAATAAAAAGATTAAAGAAAACAACGAGATTGTTGGTGATCTCAAAACAAAAAAAGTTTTATGCAAAAAGCAGGTGTGGGAGTACCTTGCGGAGCTATTGAAAGCCGACGTTGCTGCGTACAACAAAGCACTGACAGACCTGGATGCTGAAATCAAATCTGTGAAAGAAAAAATGAATCAGCTAAGAAAGGACGCTACTGTAAAAAAAGAAAAAGCCAACGAGTTAAACAAGCAGATTGTGAATACCGAGGCTACTATTGAGAGCATCAATGTTCTACTTGATAATTCTGGATTTGAGGGCTTCCATTTGCGTGCTAAAGATGGGGTCGCAAATACATATGAAGTAATTCGTCCGGATGGAACTGTTGCAGAAAAACTGAGCGAAGGCGAAAGAAACTTTATTGCGTTTTTATACTACTATCACCTGGTTAAAGGAAGCCTTAGCAGTGAAGCAGTAAAAGATAAAATTGTTGTTATAGATGACCCAGTATCTAGTATGGATAGCGGAGCATTATTCATCGTCAGTGCTCTTGTTAGAGAGATGATTGAAGTTTGCTACAACAACACGGATTACCGAAGCCGTAAAGTCGACGGAGACTATATTAAACAGATTTTCATCCTGACTCACAATGTTTACTTCCATAAGGAGATTACACATCACCAAGCAAAGAGATACCACAGTGTTTCTTTTTATATGATTCGTAAGGTGGAGAATATCTCTTCAGTTAAGCTTTGTGTACGTCAGAGCCAGAGAGTACCTACTGAACAAGAAAATTATAATCCAATTCAAAACTCTTATGCCGCTTTGTGGGATGAATACAAAGAATTGAAAACAGCGAATACAGTGAAGAATGTAATCCGTCATATTCTTGAATACTACTTTGTTCAGATATGCGGTTATGAAGGAAATGATCTTCATAAAATTGTTTTGGAACAGAATAAACCACTGTTTGTGGACGAAGTAGAAGGTCAGAAGCCAAATTATGATCGCTACAATATTGCTTCAAGTATGCTCACATACATGAATGATAGCCCAGCAGTTATCAGCGATGGATTCAACTATATTGATGATGGCAGCGATGTGGAACAGTGCAAAAAGGTGTTTGAACTGATTTTCACAGCTATGCATCAGGAACAACACTATAAGATGATGATGGAAATTGAGGATTAAGTCCGGATTTTGGGACACCTAAAAATATAAAATTAACATTGACTAAGAAACTCTTAGTCTGAATGGAGGAAAATATAATGGCACAAAAGCAGACAATTGATGCAATGTGGGACGATAGCCCTATCGATGTATCAACAGAGGTGAATTTTATCTGGTCTATTGCAAATAAGCTGCGTGGTACATACCAGAGTGATAAATATAAAGATGTAATCATCCCGATGGTTATCATCAGACGTTTTGAGTGTGCGCTGGAGCCTACCAAAGACAAGGTGGTTGCACAGTTTAAAGTAAATCCAAATTACCCGGCAAAAGCTATGTATCGTATTTCTGGTTTTCAGTTCTACAATACTAGTGAATTTACACTGGCAGAGTTAATTAATGATGCAGATAATTTAGCAGCCAACTTCAAAGCGTATCTTCAGAGTTTTTCGACTAATGTGCAGGAAATTATCGTATCCGCTGAAAAAGGTCTAGACTTTTACAAGCAGATTGACAAGATGGATAAAAATGATCGCCTGTTAAGTGTCGTTAAGGCTTTTTCAGAATTGGATTTGAATCCTCGCACAATTGATAACGTAAAGATGGGATATATCTTTGAGGATCTAATTCGTAGATTCTCTGAAAACGCTGAGGCAGGTGATCATTACACTGGACGAGATATCATCAAATTGATGGTAAATATTTTGCTAGCTGAAGGATGTGACGATATCTTTGACGACGGAAAGGTTATTACAGTTTTGGATCAAGCATGCGGTACAGGTGGTATGCTCTCCACAAGCTATAACTTCATTAAGAGATATAATCCTACTGCAGATGTTCGTCTTTTTGGGCAGGAAATCAATCCGGAATCTTATGCTATTTGTCTTGCGGAAATGCTCATCAAAGGTCAGAATGCAGAGAATATCTGCTATCAGGATACTATGAAGAAAGATCGATTTGCTGAAACCAAGATGCGTTTTGTTATTGAAAATCCGCCATTTGGTACTCCATGGGGAGGTAAAGATGCAGCTGAAGGTGTAGAAAAAGCAGTTAATGATGAATATGCAAAAGGATATGATGGTCGTTGGGGTGCTGGACTCCCTGGTTCCGGCGATATGCAGATGTTGTTTCTACAGTCTGCCATTGATAAAATGGATGATAATTTTGGCCGTGCGGCAATCATTGAAAACGGCAGTCCGTTATTCTCAGGTGGTACGGCTTCCGGCGAAAGCCAAATTCGTCGTTGGATGTTAGAAAATGATTTAATCGAAGCGATTATTGCATTGCCTACTGACTTGTTCTACAACACAGGTATTGCTACATATGTCTGGGTACTTTCCAAGAATAAGCGTGATGAGCGCAAGGGCAAGATTCAGCTGATTGATGCTTCATCTTTCTTTCACAAATTGCGCAAGGCTCTGGGAGATAAGAAAAATGAAATATCTCCGGAAGATCGCAGTACTATAACGAAGCTCTATGCAGAATTTGCAGAAAATGAGTACTGCAAGATTTACGACAACGAGGAGTTCATTTACCGTGAATACACGGTGATGCAGCCTCTTCAGCGTAGTTATGCCATTACAGAGGAGCGTATCGAAGCCATGCTATCTAAGGGCGCGCTTTCTGCTCTCTATGACCAAGCAAAGGTGGACGAACTGGAAAACTCCGAGGAGCTGACCGGCAAGGAACAAAAAAAGCTGGAAGCATATCAGAACAATAAACCTGTCTATGCTGCAATCATCACCGCATTAAAGGATGCTGTTTCAGAGCAGGTCTACAATTCACCGGCTGAGTTTATGCCTGTACTGACTAATGCACTTGCTTCGGCAACAGCTGATAAAAAATTGCTTACTAAAATCGCTGATGCTCTCTCGATTATGGATAAGAATGCAGAAATTCAGCGTGATCGCAAGGGCAACATTATCTACGACAAGGAAACCAAGGACACCGAGCTGGTGAAATGGGAAGAAACCATTGAGGACTATATGGCTCGTGAGGTTCTTCCGCATATCCCGGATGCCGCCGCATTCTTTGAAGAAGACCTCGGAAAGAAAAAGCCTGTCATCAAGACAGGTGCAGAAATTCAGTTTACACGGTATTTCTACAAATATCAGCAGCCGACACCGAGCAAAGAACTGGAAGTGAAGTTCATGGATCTGGAGCTTTCTGTTTCTGAACGCGTGTCAAAGTTGTTCGAGTAAGGCGGTGATGATATGCGAGAGATAAAAGATAGTGGGATATCGTGGATAAATGAAATTCCTGGGAATTGGAATGTAGAGCCAATTAAATACAGTTATCATCTTATTGCTGGAGCTACGCCTGAAAGTACAAATGTTGATTTTTGGGATGGAGATATAACGTGGATAACGCCAGCAGATTTTAAGACAAAAGATGTTTTTGTGACGGGAGGGAGCAGAAATCTTACTATTGAAGGATATAAATCCTGCAGTACAAGTATGCTTCCAATTGGAAGTATTGTGTTTTCTAAGCGGGCACCAATCGGAACGGTAGCAATAACGGCGGATAAGCTCTGTACAAATCAAGGCTGTTTAGGTCTCGTAGAAAAGAGTAGCAGAGTTCTGAATAAGTTTTATTTTTATGTGATTAGTATCTATGGAGAGGTATTTAACCTTTATGGATCAGGAACAACCTTTAAGGAAATATCTGCAAATACATTTGCAAACATCAAACTTCCAATGCCTCCAATACAAGAACAAAAGAGTATTGTGGGTTTCCTCGATGCCAAATGTGCTGAAATTGATGCGCTGACCGCCGACATTCAAACTCAGATCGACACCCTGGAGCAGTACAAGCGGTCTGTTATCACCGAAACTGTTACCAAAGGGCTGAATCCCGATGCAGAGATGAAGGACAGCGGAATTGAGTGGGTCGGTGCAATTCCGGCACACTGGCCTATCCACCCTGTTTATACTTACTTTGGAGAACGTAAGAATAAGAATAGGTTCGGTAACGAAGACAATTTGCTGTCGCTGAGTTATGGCAGAGTTATCCGCAAAGATATTAACACCAGTGACGGATTACTGCCGGAGAGCTTTAACACCTACAACATTGTTGAGACGGGTGACATTATTATTCGTCCCACCGATTTGCAGAACGACAAGCGTAGCCTGCGCACGGGGCTTGTAAAGGAACATGGCATTATTACCTCTGCATATATTGACCTTTATCCGCTAAAGAAAGTCGATTCGAGATATTTTCACTTTCTTCTTCATGTGTATGATACCATGAAGGTGTTTTATAACATGGGAAATGGTGTCCGCCAAGGACTGAATTACTCTGAATTTTCTCGACTTATGGTTTTTGAGCCGCCTTATGACGAGCAGGTAGCGATGGCAGATTATTTGGAGACAAAAGTTGAAGAAGTGGATGCTGTTATCTCTGATAAGAAAGAGCAGCTTGCAACACTTGACGAATATAAGAAATCACTCATCTTCGAGTATGTAACTGGAAAGAAGGAGGTTGTCTAATGGCTACTTTTGAAGAACAACTTAATAATCTGCTAGAAAGGACTCATTCTATTAAAAGCCCAATTAATGCAGCGGCAATCGGTACGGATATAAACGAATATAATCGTCCGAGTGAAGTATGGATCAATGATGTGGAGATTTTTTACAATAATTATCTTAAAAAACATCCATTAGGCGACCGCATGAAAACAATTCTGTTTCATAGAAATCTGGATGCTTACAAAAATCTCGTCGGATGTTTGGAGAGTATCAGTAAGGACCAAGATTTTATAAATAAAATGAACGGAATTTCAATGGTTAGTGTGCCAAAGTATCAGGCAAAAACTTTGCCTGAATTTGATGTGTTTATTTCCCATGCTAACAAGGACAAAGAAGAATTGATTGAAAAATTATATCAGTCATTAAGCAAACTAGGAATTAAGATTTTCTATGATAAAGAGTCTTTGGAGTGGGGAGATAATTGGAAGGATCGCATTCTGAACGGCACGAAAAAAGCAGAGTTTGCAATTATCGTTATTTCGGAAAACTTCTTTGATCGAGAGTGGACCGAGCGTGAATTGAATGAGTTTTTAAACCGACAGAATAGAAACGGCCAAAAACTGATTCTGCCAATTTTGCACAACATTACGGTTTCTCAGCTACAAGAAAAGTATCCATCTATAGCGGATATACAAGCGATTGACTCATCCAAATATAGTTGCGACCAGATTGCTTTGCTTTTTGCACGCCAACTAATCAAACGGCTGAAAAGTGAGTAAGGAGGGATAACCAATGGATGATAAAACGATAATTGATATTACGAACTTGGATGCGGAAAAACATGCAGAAAATTCTGCAAAACGAGTTGCTTCATACAGCGAGAAGCTTCTTCATCACGCATCAATTCTCTCCGAAAAAGAATATCAGAAATTTCTTCTTGAAAGACTGGAAAAGGATAATGGTTACGTTATTCGTAAGGCAAGTAACTTTGATCGCTATTTTGCAGTTGACCGTGAGATGCTCTTTAAGTTTCTAGAAGATACTCAGCACGAAACGATGGAATATCTGAGAAAAATATATAAGTCTGATTTGGAAGAGACGATTATTAATTTTATCAATGCAGAAACGACAAAAACTCGTGGTAGCCTTCTTGATGTGCTGAAGCATGGAATCGAAATTTCTAATCAGAAGCTGGAACTCATGTACACAAAACCAGCAACTACATTCAATCCAGATTTGACCAGAAAGTATGGACAGAATATTTTCTCTGTAATGGAGGAAGTGTGGGCCAGCGATAAAGAACGAATCGATGTTGTTATCTTTCTGAATGGACTAGCTATTATTGCATTTGAACTTAAGTGCAATGCGGCTGGGCAGTCTTATCAAGATGCAATTTATCAGTTCAGAACCGACCGTAGCCCTAAAACACGTCTTTTTATGTTCAAAGCAGGTACGTTAGTAAACTTTGCTATGGACCTAGAAGAAGTGTATATGACAACAAAACTCGCAGGTGACGCTACATTCTTCCTTCCTTTTAATATGGGAAACGGAGAAGGTGTAACTGCTGGTGCTGGAAATCCTGCGTTTGAAGATAAGTATAGCGTATCTTATATGTGGGAAGATATCCTTACAAAGGATACGATTTTGGACTTAATAAGTAAGTTTATTTTTGTCGAGACAAAAGAAAAAGTAGATGATAAGACCGGAAAAATCAAACGCTCTGAGAATTTGATATTTCCTCGTTATCATCAGCTAGATGTCATTCGAAAAGTGCTTGCGGATGTTAGAGAAAATCGTACTGCACAGAATTACTTGATTCAGCATAGCGCTGGATCTGGAAAAACAAATTCTATAGCATGGTTGGCACATCGTTTAACATCTCTTCATGACGAAGAAAACAAGATTATTTTTGACAACATCATTATTGTTACTGACCGAGTTGTTGTTGACCGCCAACTTCAAAAAGCAATCATGGGAATGGAGCATAAGGCCGGATTGATTCGTGTTATGGACGATAAGTGCAATTCAGCTGACCTTGCGATTGCCTTGAATGGCAATACAAAGATTATTGCAACCACAATTCAAAAGTTTCCGTATATTGTTGATAGTGTAAAGGGACTTAAGAATAAAAGTTTTGCAGTAATTATTGATGAAGCACATTCTTCTACTGCAGGTAAAGATATGGCTGCGGTAACAATGTCGCTTGGTTCTGGTGATCAAACTGAATCAGATGTTGAAGATATGATTTCAAGTGAAATCAAAAGAAACGGTAAGCAAGCAAACGTATCAATTTTTGCATTTACAGCTACACCTAAGCCGACAACAATTCAGTTGTTTGGTCGTTTGAATACACATGGCCAGAGAGAAGCATTTCACGTTTATTCGATGAAGCAGGCTGTAGAAGAGGGCTTTATTCTTGATGTTTTGCAGAACTATACAGAGTATTCAACTTTTTACCAGCTTAACAAGGAAATCGAAGACGATCCTCGTTGTAAAACGAATGCGGCAAAGAGGCAGATTGCACGCTTTATAGAATTACATGATACTAATATTGCACAGCGTGTAGAAGTAATTGTTGAGCATTTCCGAACAACGGTAATGCAGGAACTGGGTGGCCAGGCTAAGGCAATGGTAATTACCGCTTCCAGACAAGGCGCAGTTAAATATAGACAGGCTTTTGAGGAGTACATTACCAAGAAAGGTTACGACGGAATTCATGCACTAGTTGCGTTTTCTGGAAAAGTAAAACTACCGGATGATGATAAAGAATACACAGAGGCATCTATCAATGGTTTTCCGGAGGATAGACTCACCAAAGAATTTGATACAGATAATTATCAAGTGCTTTTGGTAGCTAATAAATATCAGACAGGTTTTGATCAGCCAAAACTGTGCGCAATGTACGTTCTGAAAAAATTAAGAGGTGTTAATGCTGTCCAAACACTTTCGAGACTGAATCGTATTTGTGCTCCATATGATAAAAAGACATTTGTGTTGGATTTCGTAAATACATACGAGGATATCAAAGCTGCATTTGCTCCATACTACACCACAACATTACTGGCAAATTCAGTAACGCCTAATGCAATTTACGACTTGGAAGCTACTATTGATGCCTATGCATTATTTGATCCGGCTGACATTGAATCTGCTAATGATATATTGTATTCACAGAAAGTAACAGGAAAACAGAAGCAAAGATTGACATTCTTCCTGCAGAAAAGCAAGAAGCTACTAGAACATTATGAATATGAAACACAACGTCAAGCTGTGGCAGATATGCGAGGATTTGTTCGTTATTATGAATTTTTGCTTCAAGTTTCTAGCTTTGAAGATACTGGTTTGCACAAGAAGTATAACTTTATTTCATACCTGTTAGCTTATATCAATATTAAGCATCCAGGTGGTGGTTTTAATTTGGATGGAAAGATCAAAGCCTCTCAATTTGTTCAGAAAAAGGGTGAAGAACATGTTTCATCTGACCTGGTTGCAAAGCCGGTAATGAAACTGCCAACGGCGGAACACTTTGGTTTGAGTGAGGATAAAGAAAAGAGACTGTCTGAAATAATCGATGAGATTAACAGCAAGACTGGTAAGAACTATGATAACGATGTTGTTGTAAAGGCTATGCTGCAGATTAGAGATATCCTTATGAAATCAGATAAACTTAAAACAAGTGCTAAGAATAATACACAGCAAGACTTTGAGTTCTCTTATTTTGATGATATTGATGATGCACTTATTGAAGGATTGTCACAGAATCAAGACTTCTTTTCAATGTTGTTGTCAAATGATGAAATGAAACATCAGGTGATGGGAATTTTTTCTGATGAGATTTATAAAAGTCTTAGAGAATCAGTATAAAGGCGGTGAAAGACAGTGTTCGATAAATTTCGACTAAAAGAAGTGCTGGTAGAGTACAAAAAACGCTTTGTGCAACAACAGTGGCCTAATGAAAAATATAAATGGGAGGCTGTGCAATGCTTTCAGTTGAATTGGGATGTCAATTCAGATGATTTTGCACAGATGTTAACAAAGTCACTTGCTCAGACGGCTAATTTGTTGGCGTCGGTAAATAACTTCCCAGCAAGAATGATTACCAAGTTTGCAGAGATTGCGCCAGAAGAAGTGCGCTCAATGTATATTGAACTGTATGATGAGAGCAAGGATTTATACGAGAGAGTAGCCAGCTTCAAAAATAAATCTAATACGTTATTAGAGAGGTATGGCAATGGAGCGGCTCAGCATTACCAGTATGAAAATGCGATAATGACATATTTATGGCTTCGTTATCCGGATAAATATTACATCTATAAATTGAGTGAAGTAAAAGCTGTCTCGTCGGAGCTGGAAAGTGATTATCGATTCAAAAAGGGTGCCTATGCTGATAACATCAGGAATTTTGTGGCATTTTATGATGAGATTTGTGCTGAACTTCAGCAGGATGATGAACTTAAAAATCTGCTTAATTCTCAGCTGACATCTACATGTTACGCTGATCCTGAATTACGAACTCTTACAATAGATGTGGGCTTCTTTATTTCTCGCTATTGGAACAAGGAGGAACCAGGTCCTAAAGCGGATGAGTGGTGGCCGACTGATTATACTCCGGCATTAACGGTAGAGGATTGGTTAGAGCTTCTGACAGATAAAGACGTATTTAATGAGAGTAGTCTCGAAATCATGAAACGAATGAAGGATTATGGTGGAAAGGCTACTTGCACTCAGCTTGCTGTGAAATACGGAGAAACCAAGAACTTTTATAATAGTGGATCTGTTGCATTGGCAAGACGTGTTGTTCAAAAAACTGGATGTCCAGTAATTGCAAGAGATGAAGAAAACTCTCGATTCTGGCCTGTATTATATGTTGGTAAGAATGCTGCTAAAGATGAAGAAGGATCTTATGTTTGGAAACTTCGTGATGAATTAGCAGAAGCCCTAGATCAAATTGATTTATCAGAAGTTCTTTTGTATGCGCAAGATGAAGAAGGAGAAGAAGATCATAGATACTGGTTTTTGAATGCTAATCCCAAAATATGGAGTATGGCTAGCATACCGGTTGGAGAAGTACAGGATTATACATTGTATAATGATAATGGCAATAAACGGCGTATTTTTCAGAATTTCTTAGATGCAAAGGCTGGAGATATGATAATCGGCTATGAGTCCACACCGGTAAAGCAGGTAGTTGCAATTCTCAAAATTAGTGCAGAACAAGATGGAAAATCAATTTATTTTGAAAAAGTAGAAGGGCTGTCTTCTCCAATTGATTATGCAACTCTGAAAGCTTGTCCAGAACTTGAAAAGATGGAGTACTTTGGTAATCCGCAGGGTAGTCTGTTCAAACTGACAAAGGGTGAATATGATTTCATTTATGACATGATTCGTGATGAAAATCCAGCACCACCTGCAGCAGATAGTATTGAAAAATATGACAAAGAAAAGTTCTTAAATGATGTATATATGACTGAAGCAAAGTATGATCGCTTAGTTGCAGTTTTGAAAAAGAAGAAAAATATTATTCTTCAAGGTGCTCCAGGTGTTGGAAAGACATTTGCGGCAAAGAGACTTGCATATTCGATTATGGGTGAGAAGGATGATGATCGCATAGAGTTTGTGCAATTCCATCAGAATTATTCCTATGAAGATTTTATGATGGGGTATAAGCCGGTATTTGAACTGGAACAGAAATACACAGGAGAGACTGTGGAGAGCAAGCTTGCACGTACAC
>JABLTO010248406.1_pt1 | contig 12476 bp, 13 predicted proteins | sample 7160091 | NCBI WGS metagenome assembly JABLTO01 (sample SAMN14651225, study PRJNA627086) | human gut metagenome | isolation source: feces | host: Homo sapiens
ATGTGGATATAACTGTCGGCTTTTTTGTGGGACAAAAGAACTACCGTCTCCACATGTGCTGTTCTCGGAAACAAATCTACCGGCTGTACCTTGACACAGCAATAACCTTGTTCCTGAAACATTGCGCAATCTCTCGCCGCAGTCGCAGGATTACAAGAAATCATAACCACTTTTTTCGGCTTCATCACAACAATATCCCGAACAACTGACTCTCCGCATCCTTTTCTGGGCGGATCCACAACCACAACATCGGGACTTAGCTGCCGCCACAGTAGCATCTGTGTTGCTTTCGCCGCGTCGGCACAGATAAATTCCGCATTAGAGATGCCGTTTTGGGCAGCATTCTCTTTCGCATTTTCTATTGCCTGCGGAATGATTTCCACGCCGATCAATTGTTTTACCTGTTTAGCCATACTTAAACCGATTGTACCCGCACCACAATATAAATCCACTAAAATTTCAGAGCCGATTAGTCCGGCAAAGTCTTTGGCAATTTCATATAACTTTTCCGCCTGATTCCGATTGACTTGATAAAAAGATAACGGTGATATATTAATTTTGTTAGAACACAAGACATCACAAATTTGCTCTTTTCCGTACAAAACAAAACAGGATTCTCCTAAGATAACATTGGTGTTTTTTTCATTCACATTTACCACAATGGAAGCAATGTTTGGATCAGAAGAAAGTATTTCAATCAGTCGATCGGCATGGGGCAGTCTTTTTCGAGTGCAAACCAGTACTACCATGATTTCTCCTGTTTTTTCGGCATGCCGTAAATAAATATGCCGTATTAAGCCCTTACCGGTTTTCTCATCATAAATACTGATATCATTTTCCGCAATAAAATCGAGTATTTTTCGCTTAATCGATTCAAATTGATCCGGTAAAAGCAGGCACCGCTCACAAGGAACTATGCGATGACTGCGCATAGCATAAAAACCCGCGTACGGCTTTCCTTCAATATCAACTGCCAGCGGATACTGGGATTTGTTCCGATATCCTGATATCTTCTCTGACCCACAAATCGGCAAGTAATCGGTAGAAATTCCGCCGATTCGCTCAAATGCATCTTGAACCTGCTGTTGTTTCAAACGTAGCTCGCTCTCATAACTGATATGACGGTATACACACCCTCCACACTGAGAAAAAGCATCACAATCAATTGGGATGCGGTCAGAAGAAGATTCCAATATTTCTTCCAATCTGGCATAGCAGTAGCTGCTGCAAACTTTGACGATCTTAACCCGTACTTTGTCTCCCACGGCGGTCAAAGGGACAAAAACGGTAAACCCGTCAATTTTCCCGACACCGTTTCCCTCGTTGGTCATCCCTATAATGTGAACCGTATACTCCTGATTTTTGATAACCATATTTATGACCATTCCTTTTAACAATGCTGATACCGACAACTGTTGATTAAAATGCCGGCACTAATCCATAAAATATTAACCCCATACCTCCGGCAGTTAATATAATTAAAATCGGGCTCATTTTTTTCCATCTGGATAAACCAAACAGCAATATAAAAATAATCACTGCCTTATAATCAATGCATTCTGCAAAAAACGTGCCGATAGCATCAAAATGAAGGCTGCCGGTTAAAAAGATATTACCGGCTACCGAATATGCAGCTGCAATAATCAGACCGATCACTGCAGGACGCAGACCGGAAAGTGCCGCTTGAACATAACGATTTTGGCGAAAAGTCAGAAAAAATTTCGCAATAAGCAAAATGATCACAAACGATGGAAGAATGACGCCTGTCGTAGTTGCCAACGCACCCAATACGCCGTATGTTTTCATCCCGACAAACGTGGCAATATTGATAGCAAACGGACCGGGCGTAGACTCTGATACTGCAATAAAATCCACCAACTGCTGCTGAGTCAGCCAACCATTGCCAAGTACTTCGCTTTGTATCAACGGAATCATCGCATATCCGCCGCCGATAGTAAACAATCCTATTTTTAAAAAGGTAAAAAACAAATGTAAAAACGACATATTATTTTGTTTCCTCCGCTGATTTTTTCTTTTGAGAAAACAAACTGTAAATAATACCGATCATCATAGCACCGATTAAAATAAAAATGACATTCACAGAAGTCAGTGCGGAAAGCAATGCAGCGGCAATCGTTAATAAGATATTGAATATATTCTTTTGATTCACTTTTCCCAGTTTAATACCGGCATTGATAATCAATACCACAACCGCAACCCGTATTCCAGAGAACGCATAGCCTACCCATTTAAGTGCCAGGAACTGCGCAAAGAACACCGATATCACCGAAATAATGATAAACGCAGGCGCAGCAATTGCTATTGTTGCTACCAATGATCCCCATATCCCGGCAACTTTATAGCCGGCAAAAGTTGCGGTATTGACCGCAATCACACCGGGAGTGGATTCCGCTATTGCAAACATATCCAAGACTTCCTCATCGGTTGCCCAATGCTGCTTTTCTACAATTTCCTTCTGTATCAACGGAATCATCGCATATCCGCCGCCAAAGGTAAAAGCACCTATTTTAGCAAAAACCAGAAAAAGTTTCCATAGCTTTTGAAGCATACGATTATCATTCCTCCTGCAACTATTTGATATTCCTCAACATCATAATATCAAAATAAACCAAACGTAAAATTGATACCTTCCTGTTAATTACTTGCCGAAAGGAGTAAGCATAAATGAAAAAGGCTGCAACCGTATGCAACCTTTTAAACGAATCTGCATGATATATTTTGCTAATCGGCAAGCCTTTTCGATCAGCAAAAATTTGTATTAATTATGACTCCGGCGCATCCGTTTCCTTGATTTTTGAATCAGACAAAGATTTCGCAAAAACAACAGATTCTTTCCTTCCCTTTCGTATGTTTCGAATCGCTGCGAATATAACATATGCATTCGCCAAAACAACAAATAAAAAATACATCGCATAGAGATTTGCATTTTCAAATGCAATCTCAAACGGTCCGAACACCGATAACAGAATCATAAAAGCGACAGCGCCCAGCAAAGAAATACCGCCGACACCATACAAAAGCGCTTTATTGGCAATAAACTTCTTTCTCATTGTGACAGAGAGTACTGCCATAATCGCAATAGCCGCAATGATAACGGCAATCATGATATCAGGTACAAAAAACTTACTCTGTGAAGCAGTGCTATTAAAAAAAGTATCGTTGGAACTAATCAATACCATAATAAAAAAAACAGAAATTGCCGCAAACAATACAGACAACAGAATATAACCAATAAGCCGACCTATTTTTCTTTTCTTCTCATTCAAATCAAAAACCTCTATTCTTTAAAACAGCATTTATCTGCATCATCCGACATCAATATGTATCAATACAAACAGAATCTGCCGGGTACTGATTCTGAAGCAGAAAGTTGCAGTAACGATTGGTTTGACCGTCAATTTCCGTCTTAGCCATCTAAAAAGCTGCCTGTGACAGCTTTTTAGATTATTATACCCCGTATCAGTCCGAATGTCAATGTGACAGCAAACAATTACCTATAAAGAAAATGTAAAATATTTCCGAATTATTTAATCTGTTTCAAATGGATACCGCCCGTTTTATTTGCTGCCTTTTTACGATGGAATAATTCCTTCAGGCCAACTATCAAAATAAACATCGCAAACAGTTTAGAAAGCCATTCCGATCCCAGTCGATTTCCTAAAATAAATCCAATCCCCACCCCGACAACACCGCCTAAAATTGCCGGTATTAATAAAATAAGGGGTATTTCTACCGCTTTTCGTTACGAAATCCCCAAATCTGAGTACATCCGCGCTCATCATAAATTCAATAAATTGCTTTTTTTCCTGTGTCAACATGATTGCTCCTCGCTTTTCCGGATTGCCGCCGCTGTTGCAAAATAGTATCAAAAGATGCCGATCATGCGGCTGACGACCTTTGTGATATTACCGTTCATTTTAATATTATTATACCGCAAAGCTTTTTTTTCGTCAACCGGAAAAACAACGAAAACAATCGATTATTCTCCCTCAGCAACAATTTCCTCCAGCACGTTTATCAGGTCAGTAAGCGTGTTCAGCCGGACATCCCGTTCCAAAATCGCATTTTTCAGATCAATAGACAAGGATTCAAAACGAGGTTTTAAACTCGGAGCCACATATGACATAACAAATTCCTCTTTTCTTTTTAGCTTCGTTTATGCCATATTTTGTCCGTAAAACGGACATATATACGTTTTCATAAGTTCTAAAAAATAAAAAGGACTTATGCAGAGATAAAATCTATGCATAAGTCCAACGCAAGTGAATATTAATTCGCTATTTTTAAATCTTCGGCAGGTTTCGGAGATTTTTTTGCCGATTTTTTCTCTACAATCGGATTTGTGCCCTGTTCAACGCACTCTTTGGTAACAATGACTTTCGCTGCTGTTTTGTCAGACGGCAACTCAAACATCAGTTTACCCAGCACCCGTTCCATGATTCCGCGCAGACCACGGGCACCGGTACCGCTTTCAATCGCTTTTTTGGCAATCGCAGACAATGCTTCCGGTTGAAATTCCAACTTGATTTTATCAATTTCAAACAGTGCCTGATACTGCTTCACCAATGCATTTTTCGGTTCAGTCAAGATTTTCACCAAGGAAGCCTCATCCAATTCGTTCAACGTCGTAATAATCGGAAGACGTCCGACCAATTCCGGAATCAAACCGTATTTTACCAAATCATGCTGAACAACATGTTTCATCAAATTATCAGATTTTCTCTCATTTTTATCTTTGATTTTTGCGCCGAATCCAAGAGAAGAAGAATCCATACGCTTTTCAATAATTTTCTCGATCCCGTCAAATGCACCGCCGCAAATAAACAAAATATTCTTGGTGTCAATCTGAATAAACTCCTGATTCGGATGTTTTCTTCCGCCCTGCGGAGGCACATTGGAAACAGTACCCTCAACAATCTTTAACAAAGACTGCTGAACACCCTCACCGCTTACATCCCTTGTAATCGAGGTGTTTTCGGACTTTCTGGTAATTTTATCAATTTCATCAATATAAATAATACCCTTTTCAGCCGCTTCTATATCGAAATCCGCCGCCTGTATTAAGCGGAGCAAAACGTTTTCTACGTCTTCGCCCACATAACCCGCCTCGGTTAATGTAGTCGCATCAGCAATAGCGAACGGAACTTTAAGCACTTTCGCTAAGGTCTGAGCAAGCATGGTTTTTCCCACGCCGGTAGGTCCCAGAAGCAAAACGTTACTTTTCTGCAATTCTACATCATTCTCGTTATCCGCATTTAAAATCCGCTTATAATGATTATATACGGACACTGCCAAAGAAATCTTTGCTTCTTCCTGTCCAACCACATATTCGTCCAAAACCGCTTTTATCTCCATCGGTTTCGGCAGACTTTCTTTGTCCGACAATCCTTTGGCGGGCTTACTGACATGATGCGAAAAATCATCAATTGTTCCATCGCTCACCAGCATCTGATAACAAAGCATAACGCATTCATCACAAATATAAGCACCTCTGCCAAACAACAGACGGGATACCTTTTGTGCCGGTTTGCCGCAGAAATTACATTTTGCGGTTTTGTTTTCGTCCTGTGTAGGCATGCGTTCACCAATCCTTATCTTTTTTCAATTACCTTGTCAATAATGCCGTATTCCAATGCTTCCTGAGCAGAGAGGAAATTGTCACGCTCGGTTGCTTTAATGGTTTCCTCCAGTGTTTTTCCGGTGCGCTCCGCCAAAATTTCATTCAAATGCTTTTTAATTCTGATCAAACGCTCCGCATGGATTTCAATATCCGTTACCTGCCCCTGCGCTCCGCCGGAGGGCTGGTGGATCATAATTTCGCTGTTCGGCAAAGCCATTCGTTTACCTTTCGCTCCCGCCGCCAGCAAGAACGCGCCCATAGAAGCCGCCATGCCGATACAAATGGTGGATACATCGCATTTAATATACTGCATGGTATCATAAATCGCCATACCGGCAGTAACCGATCCGCCGGGGCTGTTGATATAAAAGCTGATATCCTTATCCGGATCCTGACCTTCTAAATAAAGCAATTGTGCAACTACCAGGCTTGCGGTTGCATCGTTGACCTCATCACATAACATAATAATACGGTCGTTGAGCAAACGGGAATAAATATCGTAAGACCGCTCTCCTCTGCTTGTTTGTTCTACTACCATTGGTACTAAAGCCATTTTTCATTCCTCATTTCGTATATAATGTGATATTTAAATATGAAACACAACCGTAAACACTTTCACAAAGAAAATGTTTACGGCTAAATTGTCGATATCAGTCAATATCTGAGTTATTCTGCGTCTTCAGCTTTCTTTGTTTTAGTTGCTCTAGGTTTTTTCGGTTTCGGCTCCTCAGAAGGCGTTTCCTCAGTTGCCGCATCCTGTGCTTCTTCTTTTTTTGCTTTTGCGGTTCTAGCCTTTTTCGCAGCCGGTTTCTTTTCAACGATCTCCGCAGAATCCTTAATCAAATCAATCGCTTTATTCACAGCCAAATCTTTTACTAAATCTTTTTCCGGAATATAGCCTTTGATCTTTTCTACTTCCATCTTGTAGTTCTCTGCCATTTTATCGTATTCTGCAGCGATTTCTTCGGCAGAAGGCTGAATGTTTTCAAGCTCTACGATTTTTTCCAGAGCCAGTCTGATTTTAACCTGCTTTTCAGCCTGTTCACGGAAAGTTTTGCGGAACGCATCCATTTCCATTCCGGTATATTGCAGATACAATTCCAGATTCATTCCCTGAGACTGCAAACGATACTCAAACTCTCTGACCGATTCATCTACCCGGTTTTCAAACATGACTTCCGGAATCTCAGCCTTCATATTGGCAATCACAGCATCAATCAACTGATTTTCCACCTCTGTATCAGCGGATTTGTCATATTGTTCCTGCAATTTTTTGGTAATATCCTCTTTCAGCTGATCCAGTGTATCGAATTCACTGACGTCTTTTACGAACTCATCATCAATAGCAGGAAGCTGTCTGGTTTTGATTTCGTGCAGTTTTACTTTAAACACCGCAGGTTTTCCGGCAAGCTCCTCTGCCTGATACTCAGCCGGGAATTCCACATTTACGTCAAATTCATCCTCTACATTATGTCCGACAACCTGATCCTCAAATCCCGGAATAAACTGACCGGATCCCAAAGTCAAGCTAAAGCCTTCTGCTTTGCCGCCGTCAAACGCTTTTCCGTCAACGAATCCTTCAAAATCAATCACGGTGATATCGCCGTTTTCAGCCGCACGATCTTCCACAGAAACCACACGTGCGTTGCGGTCCGCCATTTTATTCAGTTCGCCGTTCAAATCTTCGTCTGTAACAGTTTTGACGGTTTTTTCTGCTTTTATTCCCTTATAATCGGAAACTTCCACTTCCGGCTTAACAATACAAGTCGCCTTAAATTCTACGCCGTCTGCTTTCTCAATTTTAGTGATTTCCACTTCCGGACGGTCTACCAGTTCCAATTTAGCTTCTTCTACCGCAGAAGCCAGCGCAGACGGATACAAATCATTAACAGCATCCTCAAAAAAGACGCCTTCACCGTATAATTTTTCAATCATTTTTCTGGGCGCTTTTCCCGGACGGAAACCCGGAACCGAGATTTTTTTCACGCTTTTGCGATATGCTTTTTCAACCGCCGCCTCAAAAGCATCCGCGTCAATCGTAACGATTAATTCATATTTGTTTGTTTCAACTTTATTTGAAGAAACCAGACCCATTTTAAATTCCTCCTGAAATATTTTAGGTAGACTTATTACAAGGCTACAAATCTTTTCTATTATATCATAAATAAAACTATGTGACTATACCTTTTTTTCTTTTTTACCATTTGGCAACAAAACATTTACTAATACCGGATCAAATTGGACATAATCACAAGAAATCAACTGATAATGGATGCTGTCATACCAACCGTTGATCGCATTTTCACAAGATTTACCATGCAGATGCCCGTAATAGCAGGTCGTAACACCGTATTCCCGCATAACTTCCAGCAACTCCTCGGAACAAGAGGTTGCTGCCACCGGCGGATAATGAAGAAATACAACCGGAGGCTTTCCGATGCTCCTGCCGGCTTCTAAAGACAGCCTAAGCCTTCCAGCTTCTCTAAGCATTACCTTCTTGTCCGCCGCGGCACCCGGCTCATTAATCCAGCCCCGCGTACCGCAGATTACACAGTTGTCATACTCATATGCATTATTAAAAAGAATCCGAACGGTAGATAGACCGTGCCGGCACAAAGCGTTTTCTACCTTGCTTTTGGTGGAAAACCAGTAATCATGATTTCCTTTTAAAATTATTTTTGTGCCGTTTAACCGATCGATAAAGCGAAAATCTTCCAGCGCTTCCTCCATGGTCATTCCCCATGAAACGTCACCCGCAATGACCACTGTATCTTCCGGTTTCACCTTGTTCTGCCAGTTTTCCTCGAGACGTTCCAGATAATTGGTCCATCCCGAGAAAATGTCCATTGGTTTGTCTGTGCCAAATGACAAATGCAAATCGCCTATCACATAAAGACTCACAGGCAGCACCTTTTTCTTTTTATTTTATTGCAAGACTCTCAAGTACCGTTTGCGGCATTTTGTCTGCCGGAACAGAAGTAGTGAAGCGAATTTCCTTGCTTTCCAATTCTGCAAGCTGCTTCGGCACTTCCATACCGGAGATTTTCCCTAAGGTTTGAATCTGTTTAAACTCATCCTCATTGGACTTTTCACCGGTAACAGCTTCTAACACACTGCCTGCAAACTTAAACGGACTGGCAGTAGAAGCAATGATGGTTTTGGTTTGATCACCGGTCTGTGCTTTGTAATCCTCATAAACCTTTACTGCAACAGCGGTGTGGCTATCGCAAAGATAAGAATATTTATCAAAGACTTTCTTAATGGTAGCCTTGGTCTGCTCATCATCACAATAACCGCCGAAAAATTCCTCGCTGAGTTTTGCTTTCATGGCATCGTTTACTTCATATTTGCCATCTTTGGCAAGCTGTGAAAACCAGCCTTGAATGGTTTCGGTGTCCCCCTCCACCATATCGTAGAGCAGCCGTTCCAGATTGCTGGAAATCAGAATATCCATTGAAGGAGAAATGGTGGTTTTAAAATCACGGTTTTTATCGTATACGCCGGTTTTGATAAAATCGGTCAAAACATTGTTCGCATTGGACGCGCAGATCAGCTTACCAAGCGGAAGCCCCATCTTCTTCGCATAATATGCCGCTAAAATGTTTCCGAAATTACCGGTCGGAACAACTACGTTCACAACATCTCCATTATTGATTTCCTCATTTTTTACCAATTCACAATAGGTGGAAATATAGTAAACAATCTGTGGTACCAGTCGTCCCCAGTTAATCGAATTTGCGGAGGAGAACATCATATTGTGATTTGCCAACGCTTGTGCAATTTCCGGATTGCCGAAAATCTGTTTCACACCGGTCTGAGCATCGTCAAAATTCCCTTTGATTGCCGCAACGCAAACATTTTTTCCCTCTTGGGTTGTCATCTGTCTTTTTTGTACTTTGCTGACGCCGTCTTCGGGATAAAAGACAATTATTTTCGTCTTGTCGACATCTTTGAATCCTTCTAATGCGGCTTTTCCGGTATCGCCCGAAGTTGCAACCAAAATAACGATTTCTTTATCGGAAGCCACTTTTTTGGCAGAGGTAGTCAGCAAATACGGCAGCAGCTGCAAAGCCATATCCTTAAAAGCACAGGTAGGGCCATGCCAAAGCTCCAACATATAAGTACCATCATAGAGGTGAGATATCTCGGCAATATTATCGCTGCTAAATTTGGTGGTGTTGTACGCGTTTTCTACGCAATAATCCAATTCCGATTCTGTAAAATCGGTCAAAAATCCCGACAATACAAATTTCGCCCGCTCCACATAAGATTTTCCGGCAAGTGACGCCAAATCAGCCGCACTCAGTTTCGGAAAACTTTCCGGTACGTAAAGTCCTCCTTCTTTTGAAATTCCGTTTGTGATGACATCGGCAGACTTCAGCCGCATATCACTTCTTGTACTCGTATAATACATTTATTTCATTCCTTTCCCGCCGGCGAAGCACAGCGGAATATATTTCACTGTTTGATTCTCGTTTTTTCAAAAATGGTCAATATTGCATCGACAGTAATTTAAGCGGAGAAAAAACGAGCGGCATTCTCAAAAAATATCTGCCGCGATATCTGTGCTCCAAAATATTTTACCACATTTTGAAACAGCATTTCAAGACTTTCAATCCCTTTTATCCATTTTGGCATCTTTGCTCCATCAAAATCAGTACCTATCGCCAAATTGTATTCGGCTCCGCAGGATAAAAAATATTCAATATGCCGAATAAAATCCTCTGTTTTACAATCATTTTCCGAGGAAAGAAAGTCGCAAAACAGATTTAGGCCGATTAAGCCGTCGCATGCTGCCAATTCTTTGATTTGGTCGTCGTCAAGATTGCGAGGATGACTGCATATTCGGAAAGCATTGGAATGTGTTGCAATAAACGGTTTTTCGGCAGTCCTGCAAACATCGAAAAAGGTTTTCCGATTCAGATGGGAAACATCTACCACAATCTGCTGCGCTTCCAATTCACGAATGACCTCTCTGCCGAACGAAGTCAATCCCTGCGTACTTTGCGCGCCTCCGCCAATGCGGTTTTCTCCGTTCCATGTCAAAGTTAACATCCGAATGCCGTCCTCTCGAAACGCTCGGATACGGTCTAAATCTCCGCCGATGGCGCTTCCGCCCTCAACCGACAGCAAATAACGGCATTTTGAATGTTCTGCTTCTCCGTGATAGGGCGCAAGCTCTGAATACTGCTCGGAAAAAGTGTGAAAACAAGATAATTGGCGTTGATAGGAACAGTATTGTTCTTCCTCGGTCAGATCATCGGCAATCCAAAACGCAAAAGTCTGTACCCATTTGTCGGTGGCGGCAATCCCGCGGTTTAAATCCAGGTGAAGATCGTTTTCCTTGAGATCCTTATGTTTGGTTGCGCACTCATAGACAGTATCACAATGCAGATCAAACAGATTCATTACAGCATCATTCCCTTTTACTCTCAGATATCTTTCGATTCTTTACAATATATCGAAGCAGAAGGAATTTTATGAATTTGATTCATTTGGGGCAAATGCATTGGCTATGTATCGGATATCGGCAATCTGCGAGCCGGACACCGAAGCAAAATAAACCTCCGCCACATCAAAACGGGGTTGAAGGGTCGATTGCGTTTCCTGCAAATAGACGATCGCCGTCTGAATCACTTTTTTCTGCTTCGCGATTGTCACCGCTTCGGACGGGGTTCCCTTTGATTTCGGGCCTCGCGCCTTCACTTCCACAAAAGCAATCGTTCCGTCTTTCTCGGCAATAATATCCACTTCTCCATATCGGCTGTGGTAATTCTGTCCCACAATCTCATATCCCTGGTCTTCCAAATAAGAAGCGACCGCATTTTCTCCGAGCTCGCCCCTTGTCGGCAGTCCTTTTCGGGCTAATATTTTTTTCATAAACGACTTCCGATGAATGTCCGAAACGCCATATTCATAAATCAAATCACAATGCAGTTTGGTACCGTATCCTTTATGCTTTTCCAGTTGATACTGCGGATATTGCTCTGCAAGCTCCAGCATATACCGATCCCGTGACACCTTCGCCATAATCGAAGCCGCAGCAATACACGCTGAAGTAGCGTCTCCTTTTACCACCAAGCGGCTGTGAATACCAACCTGAGGGTTTTGGTTCCCGTCGACAAGGCAGATATCCGGCCGCACACACAGCCCCTGCACCGCACGTTTCATTGCAAGAAAAGTTGCCTGCAAAATATTCATCTTGTCAATTTCCTCTACCGACGCAGAAGCAATGCAATAGGAAACCGCATGGGCGGTAATCTCATCAAACAGTTGTTCCCGCTTTTTTTCGGACAATTTTTTACTGTCGTTCAATCCGTCGATTACCAATCCCTTTGGCAAAATAACCGCCGCCGCAAACACCGGTCCAGCCAACGGACCGCGTCCCGCTTCATCAATGCCACAGAGTTTATCTATATTTAAACTTTCATCATATTCAAACAAATTCATCTGCGATATATTCCTCCTTTTCCGAAAACCGTTTTTATTCGGCTTTCGGAGGCTTTTCCAGAGAAATTCTTCCCAATTTGCCGCTGCGGTATTCATCAAGCACTGTAATTGCCGCCCGCTCGGTATTTACCTCACCGCCGGATATCAGCATACCTCGTTTTCTGCCCACCATGGTAAGCAGTTCATATGCTTCGGTATCCTCCGCCGCTTCCACTTTGTATCTTTCCTGAAGCAACTGCGGATAATCCCGATTCAAAAGTTGTAGCAAACGCATGGCAAGCAGTTCAATATCAATCACATCATCTTTCACAGCTCCGGTAAAAGCCAGATGCTCTCCGACGGTTTGATCCTCGAATTTCGGCCACAGCACGCCCGGCATATCCAA
>JABLTO010239457.1_pt1 | contig 12474 bp, 10 predicted proteins | sample 7160091 | NCBI WGS metagenome assembly JABLTO01 (sample SAMN14651225, study PRJNA627086) | human gut metagenome | isolation source: feces | host: Homo sapiens
AATCTCTTTTCCATCATTTCCTACATAGTAAAGAGCCTTTCCGTCATCTGACATTTTTATTTTTGAATAACTTCCTGTATTCAATAGTATCGAAAACGACTCTTCGTTCTGATAATCAAATCTGTAATACTCTGTACCCCGGTCTTTTATCACCGCATAAAACTGATACTCCTCATTTCCTCCCAACAGACAAAAACTTCGTGCATCCCTTATTTCTGAAATTAGTTTTTGATCCATGGTATCTAAATCCAGTGAACATAACTTCCAGACAGGTGTCTCAGACGCTTCTCCTGATCCGGTTATCTCTCCTGTTGCATCATTCATCACCATACTGACGTAATACAGCTTATTTTTTCTCACAACTGCATCCGTCAAGAGTGATCCAGTATCAAAAGTTCCTCCACTTTTGGGATTGCTCCCATCTAAGTCTGACAGGACCAGTTCACTCTTCCCATTTTCTGCTGTCCCGATACGATAAAGTTTCTCCTTATATGGAAAAATTCTTACCCCATCACAAACTGCATTGCATTGTGTATCTTCGTCTTCATATACTGACAAATGACGACAATCCGGTTTATTACAGATGGGGGTACAGATCTGATTTTTGTAATCTGTAAAATATGCAATTCCTTCCATTACCTGAAAATCTCCTTTTTTTGTTACAGCAGGATGCGTTCCAAATAATTCCATATACCCGGATTCAAATGGATCTTTCACAGCAGAATTTTTTTCTTTCCCACATCCGCTCAAAAGCACAAAAATAATTCCAGTTAATAAAAATAACTTTCTTTTCATTTTGTCACCTCCGTCCGGTATACAAAATCTCTTTTTACTTTGTATTATATTGGAATTTTCCTCGTATTTCTGAACATGTAACAAATACCCCCTTTTTATGTAATAATTCACACAAAAAGAGGGTATTATTTTCAATTTTATACCATATTCAATCTATTTTTATATCAATACACTTCTATATCATTTCACTTTTTTCCCACAGATTTACCGTAACTTTAAATAAACCTGACTTCATCTGATATTCCCAAAAACCATCATATTTTTTTACAATCTGTGCAATACTTCCCATTCCAAATCCATGATTGGTCTTATCTTTCTTCTTTGTCTGAAGTGTCTCTGTATCTTCATTGCATGGGTTTTCGCAGTGTATCACTACTCCGCTATTCTGATATTCCATCAGAAGCCGGATCTTTTTTTCTCCCTGAAACTCCTGGCATGCCTCGATTGCATTATCCAGTAAGTTTCCCAGCAGTACACCTAAATCTGTTCCCTGAATTTTTAGCTGTTCCGGTATGTGAATATTAAACTCATACTCTGTCTGAGCCATTTCCATCTTCTGTAACTTCAGATTCAGGATTCCATTTACAACTGCATTTGCAGTAAAAATTTTCTGTTCTGCCGCAGTCATCTGCTGAAGAAGTATCTCAATCTCCTTTTTTCCTTCTTCCATTTCTCCATTTTCAAGATAACCATAAATGCCCGACAATTCATTTTTTATATCATGCCTGATTCTTCGGATTTCTTGCTGATGTTGTTCTAATTCCCTGTAATGGGCTGATTCGTATTCCAGTTCTTTTAACTGATTCCGGATCATTTCCTCTTCCCTGAAATAAACTTCCTGCCTGCGGAAAAGCACATATAATACAACATTGATAATCAAAATAAACAGGATCAGCATCACTTCCATCCACACATTGATCTGCTCTCTTGCAAACTGATCCTCTGTCACAATTACAAGCAGAACCGCACTAAGTGCCGGGATAACCAGCAGTTGCCCCTGTATATCCCTTTTCTCTGTATTTCTCTTTTTTCTTGACAGCAAATAGAAGAACATTGTTGCAATAACCCGGATTTCTCTGGAATATCTCTTTCCCAACAGGATAACTGCCTCCTCCTGATTTCCCATGTCACTGATCCGGATATCATATGCTCTTGACAGTCCCACAGCCACAACACCTTCAGCTAAAAATGCAAAGACTAAATAGAGCAGTCCAGCCAAAATCTTCCTTTTCACCCCGCCATCGAAAAAGGATAAAAGAATGATAATTTCTATCACTGCAATCAATATATTTATATTTGCATCCTGAAAATAATGATTTCCGATTGTTCCAACTTCCGAAACTCCAATCAGAACCAACCAGTCCAGCACCTTTCCAAACCTTACTTTTCTTTTTAAAAAGCACGATACGAATAAATAGGTCTGTATCACTTCAATTATTGGTATTATCATGTCATTTCCACTCTCATCTTCGCATTTCCAGACAATAATTCTGAAATGCCCTGTTAAACTGATCTTTGTATTTCCTTGTCACCGGAATTTCTTTTCCTGACTCCATCGTGATCGTATCTTTCCGCACACTTCGTATTTTCTCAAGGTTAATGATAAAAGAAGCATGAACTCTCACAAGCAGACTGCCTTTAAATTCCTGTTCCAGGTCATTGAGCCGAACATAAAATTCATCGCTGCCTCGCCTGCTGCAGATCCGCACTTTTCTTTTTTCACTTTCTATGTACTCAATTTCTTCGTGATAAAAGATCTCCACTCCTGACTGATTTTTTAAAGCAATCCGGTTTCTTTTTTTTGACAGATACCGGAAAGAACGCAATAATGCCTGTCTTACTTCCACCTCATCCAATGGTTTCACCAAATAATCCAGTGCCGATACCTGAAATGCCTTACGGATCATTTCTTTATAATTTGTTGCAAAAAGGATCACTGCATGGTCGTCTTTCTCCCTGATCTTTTCTGCCAGTTCCATTCCCGTCATCTGACCAAGCTGAATATCCAGCAGATAAAGATCATAAAAAGGATTTCCTTTTTCCAGTAATTCTTCTGCCGATGAAAATACTTCGCAACTCCCATTGATCCCGACTTCTTCCATGCACTCACATACCTGCTTTTCTAAAAAAAGCTGAAGTGCCTTTTCATCTTCACAGACCGCTGCGTTCAACTTTCCATTCCCCCATCTCTTATACCTCGTTCTAAATAATTGATTCTCACCGATCTCAGCTTTCAACCGTCGGACGTTACCGCCCGGCTGCACTCTTCAATCCAAATAATCGATCTTCACCAGTGTCAGCCCCTGTGGCGGCACGGTCATTCCCGCTGCCTGCCGGTCTTTTGCCTCCAGCATCGCCGGGATCTCTTCCGGATCGATCAGTCCTCTTCCGACTCCAATCAGTGTTCCGGCAAGGATCCGCACCATATTGTAAAGAAATCCGTTTCCTCTGACCCGGAATGTGATCACATTTTCTTCCCGGATCACTTCCAGCCGGTATATGGTGCGGACTGTATCTTCTACGTGCGTATGCACATTACAGAAGCTTTTAAAGTCATGCTCCCCTTCCAGATATCCCGCTGCCTTTCTCATTTTCTCCAAATCCAGCGGAAAAGAGACGAAATAAGTATCTCTTCTCCTCATCGGATCGGGAAGTTTCTGATTCAGCACCCGGTATTCATAGGTCTTTTCTGTATTGCAGTGTCTTGGATGCCAGTCTGCCGCCACCTCGCAGGAATCAACTACTACGATATCTTCCGGGAGCAACGCATTCACAGCATAAAGAAACCGTTCCGGTGGAATGGAAGATTCTGTATCAAATACTGCCACATTTCCTCTCGCGTGAACTCCTGCATCCGTCCGGCTCGCCCCGATCACCTTTACTGTCTGCCCGGTCAGCTGAGTCAGTATCGTATTCAGTTCTCCTTCTATCGTTGCCACATTATTTTGGACCTGCCAGCCACAGTAATCGGTTCCGTCATAGGCAACTGTCAGTCTGATTCGTTTCATTCTTTTCCTGTCCTCTTTTTCTATTATCTGATTATCAAAAAATCCATATCTTAAATGGAATATATCTTCCTGCACCTACAATCGCCACTAAATACAGCAGTGTGATCAGATAAGCAACTCTGTCGTTTCTATGATACTGCAATGGTTTCATCTTTGTTCTTCCATCCCCGCCATGGTAACATCTTGCTTCCATTGCCATTGCAAGATCATTCGCCCGTCGGAATGCAGATACGAACAGTGGCACAAGGATCGGGATCATTGCCTTTGCCCTTTGCAGGATATTTCCCGATTCAAAATCTGCCCCTCTTGCGATCTGTGCTTTCATGATCTTATCCGTCTCTTCCAAAAGGATTGGAATAAAGCGGAGAGCGATCGACATCATCATTGCGATCTCATGTACCGGAACATGAACCCGGTTCAGCGGATGAAGCAGCTTTTCGATTCCGTCTGTCAGGCTGTTCGGAGTGGTCGTAAATGTCATGATGGAAGATCCCATCACCAGAAAGATCAGTCTCACCGTCATAAAAACGCATGTCCGCAGACCGCCCTCCGTGATCGTAAGGATTCCATAATGAAAGAGGATATTTCCACTCCTCGTAAGGAACAGGTTCATCAGCACCGTAAAAAGCAGCAGGATCACGATGGGTTTCAGTCCTCTGACAATAAATTTTACCGGTACTTTTGAAAGCCGGATCACCATTGCAAGAAATGCAAATGCAACTACATATCCTAAAATACTGTTCTGTAAAAATAAGGAAACCAGAAATGCCAGCGTGCAGACGATCTTCACCCGTGGATCTAACCTATGTACCTGACTCTGTGCCGGATAATATTGTCCTATTGTAATATCACGGATCATGCCTGCACCTCTCTTTCTGCCTTTTGGGTCTGCTTCAGGCATTTCATGATCTCATCTGCGGCTTCTTCTACCGTTGCCGCATCTGCTGACACTTCAAATCCCTTTTCTTTCAGATCATGCATCACGTAAGTCACCTGTGGTGCAGCAAGACCGACTGCCTCAAGTTCTTTATAATGCCGGAAGACTTCCTGCGGTGTTCCGTCCAGCATTTTTTCCCCCTGGTTCATCACGATCAGACGGTCTACATATTTTGCCACATCTTCCATGCTGTGGGATACCAGAACTACTGTCATCCCGGTCTTTTCGTGAAGCTGTGCCACCTGATCCAGAATCTCGTCCCTTCCCTTCGGGTCAAGTCCCGCAGTTGGCTCATCCAGTACAAGTACCTTTGGATGCATGGCAAGAATCCCTGCGATCGCCACACGCCTTTTCTGCCCTCCTGAGAGTTCAAATGGAGACTGCTGATAATATTTCTCCGGGAATCCGACTAACTGCAATGCCTCTTTTGCCTGTGCCTCACATTCTTCTTTCGAAAGCCCCTGATTCTTCGGGCCAAAGCAGACATCACTTAATACATCCACTTCAAATAACTGATATTCAGGATACTGGAACACCAGTCCGACCTGCGTGCGGAGCTGCTTCATATCGTATCCTTCTTCATAAATATTTTTTCCTTCATAGAGCAGCCTTCCTGAGGTTGCTTTCATCAATCCGTTCAGATGCTGGATCAGAGTGGATTTTCCTGAACCGGTATGTCCAATAATCCCGACAAACTGTCCCTGTGGAATCTCAAGACTGACATCTTTCAATGCGTGCTTCTCGTAAGCGGTTCCCGGATTGTATACATAACTGAGATGTTCTAACGTAATCGACATAATGCTTCTACCAGTTCTTCCCTTCTTAAAATTCCTTTTGGCAGATCCACTCCACGGTGGATCAGCTCATCTGCCAGCATCGTAACCTGTGGTACATCCATCCGGTATTTTTTCAGTTCATCAACCCGGCTGAAAATTTCCCGTGGTGTGCCATGCATAACGATCCGACCATCATCCATGACAAAAACCTGATCTGCATCCACCACTTCTTCCATATAATGAGTGATCAGGATCACAGTCACATTTTTTTCTCTCCGAAGCTTTTCCACTGCAGAGATTACTTCTTTTCTTCCATTTGGATCCAGCATGGCAGTCGGCTCATCCAGTACAATGCATTTTGGCTCCATTGCGATCACTCCTGCGATCGCCACTCTCTGCTTCTGACCGCCCGAAAGCTTATTGGGAGAATCTTTTCTCCGATCCAGCATCCCGACAGCACGCAGACTGTCCTCTACTCTTTTCCATATCTCTTTTGTCGGAACTCCGAGATTTTCCGGTCCGAATCCGACATCCTCTTCTACCACCGTTCCGATGATCTGATTGTCCGGATTCTGAAAGACCATTCCGGCACTCTGCCGGATCTCCCACAGTTTCTCCATATCCTTCGTATCTTTTCCGTCCACCCACATTGTCCCGTCTGTCGGAACAAGAATTGCATTCATATGCTTTGCCAGTGTAGATTTTCCTGAACCATTATGCCCCAGCACTGCCACAAAAGACCCCTGCAGAATGTCGATGTCCACTCCGTCAATGGCTCTGCAGCTTCCGATCACATTGCCGTCTTCGTCTCGTTTATCATATTCAAATACAAGCTTTTCAGCACGTATCATGCCCATGGTATACCGCCTCTCCTGAATCGTATTTCATCAAGTTTCTAATTTCTTTTATCCAATTTCTTTTATCCAACGGATTTTATTGTACGGTATGACACGGGAATTTGCAAGCTAGGAATGACGAAAGCCTTCTCCGGATATTCCCATTTCTTCAGGGATGCTTAAACCCTTCCCCGAATACTTCACTCGTCTCGGTGAACATCAGAAATGCGGTCTCATCCGTCTTTCTCACTGCCTCCTGAACCGTATATGCTTCTGATTTGGAGCAGGCACACAGCAATACACTTTTCTGTTGTCCGGTATACCCTCCGATGGCTTCTATAAGTGTCACACCACGGTCTGCATTTTCCCGGATCACTTTTGCCATCTTTTTCCCGTCAGACGTAATAATGATCGCAAGTGTTCCTGCCCCGATCCCATAAAGAACTTTATCGATCACCACCACCGAGGCAAAGGTAGCGATCAGTCCGTACAGCACTGCATCCACATCCCCGAATACCGGCCAGCCAAGAAGAATGACTGCAAGATCGATCATCAGGGTGATTTTCCCAAGCGAAAACGAAGGATGCTTCTTTTTTATTGCCATAGTCAGAAAATCGATTCCTCCAGAGGACGAACCCCGCAGGTAGAACAACACCATTCCTCCGCCCAGCAAGACTCCTGAATAAACTGCTGCCAGCAGACGCTGCCCGCGGTACAGCGGAAAAAAGGGAAATACAATATCCAGGAAAAATGTTGAAATAAGCATGGTCACCGCTGTCTTCAGAAGGAATTTTTTTCCTACTGCTTTATAGCTGAGCAGGACTAACGGAACATTTAAAACCAGGGTCATGATCCCCACCGGCAGTCCCCACAGATGATTTAGAATCAGGGCAAGTCCTGATACACCGCCCGGTGCAAATCCTGCTGCCCCGGCAAAGGTATCAATCCCTGCCGCATACAAAATACTTCCTGCTATATTATATAAGAAATCATACAGATGCGATTTTTTCATAATAAAAGAGCATACCTTTCCTTTTTATCGTACTCAGTATGCTCCGTTTAAGCTCGAATTATTCTTTATACAGATTCATAGATGTCGGGGTCAAAAGCCCCCGACTTTGCCATCTGTACAAATCTGCTTTTTAAGAAGATTTATTTGTCTTTTACTGGATTTTCAATACTTACCTTGTGGTCATACCACACGCCTTTTGTTCCGATCAGAGCCAGATCAAACTCCTGATCGATCACTGTAACCGGAATATCAAATCCATAAACCTCTTCCGTAGCTCCATCGGAATAGGTCACCGTATCTACGGTCGGCTGCAGAAGCTCTGCTCCATCCTTCTGGGCATCCTCTGCCTTACCAGGGAACAGATTGACAATATTCTTTGAATGAAGGGTGACATGAAAGACCATCTTTCCGTCTTTCACAGTCAAAGTTCCTTTTCCATCCTTTGTCTCATTTGCATGAAACATCGAACTGTCTGTATGAAATTCTGCAGTATATACACCATCTTCCAGTCCTGCATCTTCTGCTGCATTTTTCTTTTCCGAAGATTCTTCTGCTGTTCCTTCCTCTTTTGAAGAATCCTGTTCTGTCTGTACTTTCTTAGTATCTTTCGTATCTGCCTTACCGCCACATCCTGCAAGCATTGAGGCAGTCATCATAACAGAAAGTGTCACTGCCAACAGTCTTTTTCTCATGAAAAATAATCTCCTATTCTGCATCCATTGCTGCTTTTGTATGAGCTACATAAAGCTGCTGGATCTCTTTAATCTCACCTAAACCGGCAATCTGAGTCTCAATGTTGTCAAATGCGTCTGCCGCTTCAAACTGGCTCTTCCATGAATCATCATCATCGCCTGCCATATCATTATTGGCATGATCTCCTGCTACAACCATCAGCGGACGAAGTACAACATTTTTGTATCCTGCTGCTTTGATCTTTTCAATCACTGACTCACAGGAAGTCTCTTCCGGTTCACCTTCTACTGTTCCGATAAATACATTCTCATATCCAAGCTGTTCCATCTGCGTCTGCATCTGGGAATAGCTGATCTTTGCTGTATGGGATGTTCCATGTCCCATAAATACAAATGCTGTTCCTGCTTCTTTTGCAGCATCCAGGCTTTCATACTCGGTTACTTTTACTGCCTCTGCTGTGATCGCTTTTGCTACGGCTTCCTTATCTGCATTGATCACAGTTGCATCGGAACCAACTTCTCCAAGCAGTGGCTCTGCAATTTTTACTGACTCGAACTTATCTTTATAATTTTCTACTGCTTCTGTCAGTTCATCATATTCTGCACCATGCATCAGATGCGTCGGCTGCACGATCAGATTCTTGACACCGTTCTTTACAGCTCTTTCTAAAGCCTGATCCATATTATCAATCTTTTCTCCGTCACGTGCCTGAACATGGTTGATGATGATCTGAGCCGTAAATGCTCTTCTTACAGACCACTCAGGATAAGCTGCCTGAAGTGCCTGTTCAATTCCACCAATATCCTCTGCACGGCTGTTATTAAAGGAAGTTCCGAAACTTACAACTAAAAGTTCATTTTCCCCAATCTCATCCTCATTCAGTGGATCATCTTTTGATGCGTCTCCCGTATCTCTTCCGAAATAATCCGGGTCTGCATTTTCACCTTCTACTAACTCTTTCTGTGCATCTGTCAATGCATCCCATGCCTTCTTTGCAGCTTCGCACTGCTCATCTGTCTTGTCTGTCCTCTCCTGTACATAAATATCATCAATCAGCTTTGCCACTTTATCTGCCGCCTCCTGATCTTTTTCTTTGGTTGACTGTTCAGATTTGGTTGAATTGTCGTCACTGTTCTTTCCACCACATCCACTTAACATGGATATTCCAAGTGCAGTTACCAGAAATGCTGTCAATAATTTTTTCTTCATCTTTTCCTCCCTGATCTTTGATCAATGCTTTTTGGAACAGAACGGTTCAGATATACAGATATACACACCGACTCTGGCTTTTGTCTGCATAAATAAGTAAATAAAACCCCCGTTAAAAACGAGGGTTCACATAATATCTTATTTACACGAATAAACTGTCTTTTTTATAAAAAACAGTCTGTCCTATTCTTTCGTACCGTCAGTTCCTCGTGACCTGAACTCTTCGTTCCTGTACTGCGAAAGGCAGGTCTCCCGGCTGATCGTTCAGACGCATCCAGCTCACCTTCCCGGTCTCCCAGTGGTCTTATGGCTGTTGCTCACGAAATACGGTGACGAGTTCGTACAGGATTCGCACCTGTTTCCCTTTTCACCAGTCCTGACATTTTGTCCGACTGACACCTTACGCATCTTTCATTTAATTGTAACGGGGATATTCTAACACCTTTCCTGAAGATCTGTCAAGAAATATCCCTCTTACCTTTTTGCTCCTCCAAAGTCCTGCGTAATCTTTCAGTCTCTTCCTCCGCTGCTTTTGCACGCTTTTCCGCTTCTTCAATTTCTTCTTTTGCCTTCCTTTTCACCTCGTCAACTTCCTTTTTCGCTTTCTGCTTTGTCTCGTTCAGTTCTTCTTCCATCTCATCGATCATCAGCTTTACTGTATTTCGATCCATAATTTCCAGTTCTTTTGAAAACATCTCCATCATCCCTTCCATATTCAGGCACAGAGTGTAGATTTCTTCATAAATTTTCTGAAATTCAGGATTCCTGTCCAACAGTTTCATAATCATATCCGGATCATCCTGACTTAGAAATACCAACCACTCTTCCAATTTATTCTCTATCTTTTTATCTTTATTGTGGATGATGTTATTAAAAATGTCAAGACATACAAACGTGTACTCCTGTAATAGATTGATCTCCATAGGCAATTCCTTTCTACTGATGATTTTTTTCTGACTGTTCTCTGCAGATTTTCATTTTGACCATTTATTTTAATTACATTGAATCGATGCTTTGAATAAAAGCAGTTGACCTTGTTCTGAATTCAGATGCTCCATGAATCGGAGTAATTACAGAATACATGACAAATACTGGAATTGCAATTTGTATTTTGTTCATAACTCATCTTTTTTGTCGATAAAATTGTGGATAATTTTTTTTGGGGGGGGAGGATAACAAAAGAGTCCGGACATACATTTTCTGTATATCCAGACTCTTTTCTTTTTAACAAAGCTTTTCACAGCTCAGTTCATTTTCATCCTGTCTGCATTTCTTAGGCTCTGCGTTTCTTTTTAAATGCAATTACGATCACTGCACCTGCTGCAAGCAATGTCATTCCGAAGAATGGAATTACATTGGCTGCATCTCCGGTCTTCACTGTGGTAGTCTTAACGGCATCTGCCTTCTTATCAGAATCATTCTTATTTAAGTCATTCTTATTTGAATCATCTTTCTTTGAATCATTCTTCTTATCATCGTCAGCTGCCGGTTTCTTTTTCAGACCATCCAGTGCCTTCTCGATTGCTGCTGCCATTGCGTCAACTTTATCCTGTTCGGATTCTTTCAGACCCTTTTCTACCGCTGCGACTGCATCATCCAAAGCTTTCAGACTTTCTTCTGTATACTTACTTCTGTCAATCTTCTGTACTTTTTCCATTGCTGCATTCACTGCTGTATAGTCTGCATCTTTTTCCGGTTCAACTACCGGGCTTTCTACCAGTTCGCTTAATGCTTTCTCAATCGCTGCTGCCATTGCATCAACTCTGCTCTGTTCGGATTCTTTCAGACCCTTTTCTACTGCTGCGACTGCATCATCCAAAGCCTTCAGACTTTCTTCTGTATACTTACTTCTGTCAATCTTATCTGCTTTTGCAATTGCTGCATTCACTGCTGTATAGTCTGCATCCTCTTCTACAGCCGGTTTTTCAACCAGTGCTGCATACGCATTATTGATTGCCGCTGCCATTGCATCGACTCTGCTCTGCTCGGATTTCTTCAGTCCTTCTACTACCGCTGCAACTGCATCATCCAGTGCTTTCAGACTCTCATCTGTATATTTGCTTCTGTCTACTCCTGCAGCTTTTTCTTTTGCTGCATTTACTGCTGTATAATCTGCATCTTCTTCTACAACCGGTCCGTCATTTTTTACCAGTGCTGCTACGGCTGCCTCAAGAGCTGCCTTTGCATTGGCTACTTCAGACCAGGACTTATTCGGCTGATTTCCTGCATTGATCGCTGCATCAAGTTCTGCGATCAGTGCTTCAGATGCTGTGATCTGCTCATTCAGAGCTGCTACAGATTCTGCTGTATAAATATCCTTTGCCGCCTCTGTCTTTGCTTCTTTTAATATCTTCCGGTATTCTGTCAGATCATATGGGTCTGAATCTGTTGCACTTCCATTTACCTGGATCTCTACGATATGGTTCTCATGTCCGCTTGTAGTATTACTTCCAACTTTACCCATTGCGTACAGACGTACATATCTTCCTGTCACAGCTTCTCCGCTGTATAATGCTTTTCCTGCTGAAGTTTCTGCATATAATGTATCTGTCGGATCCACACCTAAATTATATACATCAGAATCTCCACTGTAATAGAGAACTGTCTTCTTCGCAAAATCTGCTGTATCAGATACTACCAGTGCGGTTGCCTTATAAGTTCTTCCATCAGACCAGTAACGCCATAAGTTTACATTGTTGATCTTGCACTGCTGTCCAAGATCGATCGTAATATAAGAACCTTTATCTTTTCCATCTTTTCCATAGATTGCATATTTATCAGAATTATTGTAAACACCATCTACTGCATTGGAAAGCGGACTTCTTGTATTGGTCATATCTGTTGTCTCATCAGGGTCTACCCATGCAGATGTTACATTTTTCTGATATGCCAGATTCTCTACTACTTTTGGCACAAGTGTTGCATAACCTGCTGTCAGTGCCTCTTTTGCTGCCTGGATCGCTGAAGCATCTCCACCTGAGATGGCACTCGTTGTATTGGAAAGAAGCGTATCCATATTGGCTGCTGTCCAGGACTCAGTTGTCCAGTTATCTTTTTCTGCTGTGATCTTCTTCACAGTCTCTGCCAGTCCTGATGTCGGAACTTCATCGTAGCCAAGACTTCTGTCATAAACTGCTACATTTGTCACAGCTCCGTTTACACCGTTACCAACGATCTTTGCTGCCGGAACTGCGAACTCTTTGTTCTC
>JABLTO010247468.1_pt1 | contig 12470 bp, 10 predicted proteins | sample 7160091 | NCBI WGS metagenome assembly JABLTO01 (sample SAMN14651225, study PRJNA627086) | human gut metagenome | isolation source: feces | host: Homo sapiens
ATGCAAAATCACTCTACAGAAGATTATACCTTCTAATTTGCCTGCGTAGACGGACCGGAATTTGATGGACATAAAGTTGATTTCGACCTTGCCATGAAGAGACAGCAGATGTATAAGACCGAAGAGGGACGTGCTCTTCTGAAGCTTCAGGAAGGCGATACCCATCACGGCGGATGCGGACATTGTGGAGGTGACAAATAATGGCAGATGTATTAAAGAAGGTACCAGTCAGAGAGCAGGCTCCTAAGGTTCGTGCTACTAACTTTGAAGAGGTTTGCCTTGGTTACAATAAAGAAGAGGCAATGGAAGAAGCAAACAGATGCCTTGGCTGTAAGAAAGCAAAATGTATGGAAGGATGCCCGGTATCTATCAATATCCCAGGCTTCGTTCATGAAGTAAAAGAAGGAAACTTTGAAAAAGCTTACCAGATCATCGGTGAGTCCAGTGCTCTTCCGGCTGTCTGCGGACGTGTATGTCCTCAGGAGACACAGTGCGAGGGTAAATGTATCCGCGGTCTGAAAGGGGAAGCTGTTTCCATTGGTAAACTGGAGCGTTTCGTTGCTGACTGGGCGAAGGAGAATGGTATCAAACCAGTTCCGGCTGCACAGAAGAACGGACATAAAGTTGCAGTGATCGGTTCCGGTCCTTCCGGACTTACCTGCGCCGGAGATCTTGCAAAGATGGGTTACGATGTAACAATCTTCGAGGCACTTCACAAAGCTGGTGGAGTTCTTGTTTATGGTATTCCGGAATTCCGTCTTCCAAAAGACAAAGTAGTTGCAGCAGAGGTTGAGAACGTAAAATCTCTGGGTGTTAAGATTGAGACCAACGTTATCATTGGTAAATCCGTAACAATCGACGAGCTTCTTAAAGATGAGGGCTTTGAGGCTGTATTTATCGGATCCGGTGCCGGACTTCCAATGTTCATGGGAATCCCGGGTGAGCAGGCTAACGGTGTATTCTCCGCTAACGAGTACCTGACACGTAACAACCTTATGAAAGCATTCCGTGAGGATTATGATACTCCGATCGCACATGGCAAGAAGGTTGCTGTTGTTGGTGGTGGTAACGTTGCTATGGACGCTGCAAGAACTGCACTTCGTCTTGGCGCAGAGGTACATATTATTTATCGTCGTTCAGAAGCAGAGCTTCCTGCACGTAAAGAGGAAGTTCATCACGCAAAAGAAGAGGGCGTACAGTTTGATCTTCTCTGCAATCCTGTTGAGATCCTTACAGATGACAAAGACTGGGTAACCGGTATTAAATGTATCCGTATGGAGCTTGGCGAGCCGGACGCTTCCGGAAGAAGACGCCCTGTTGAGATTCCTGGTTCTGAGTTTACCATCGACGTTGATACTGTTATCATGTCCCTTGGTACAAGCCCGAACCCACTTATTTCTTCTACAACCATCGGTCTTGATGTAAACAAGAGAAAATGTATCATTGCTGACGAAGAGTTTGGTAAGACTTCAAAAGAAGGCGTATATGCTGGTGGAGATGCTGTTACAGGTGCTGCCACTGTTATCCTTGCTATGGGAGCAGGTAAAGCAGGTGCACGCGGCATCGATGAGTATATTAAGAGCAAATATGCAAAATAAAAGCTGCTGGCCTCAAAATGGACAGTAACAAATATATGCACCTTTTTTCTGAGAAGTAAGAAGGTATGAGTTCCCTGTCTGGGATTTCGGTTTGAAATCTCAGGCAGGGTTTTTTCTATATATTATAGCGTGTTTGAAAAATCATTCCTGCAATCTGCAGACAAAACAGTCGTTCGATTAAAGTTGTATCTTTGCCTGCTTTGTGGTATAATAGGTACGCTTGACGGGTTTTCACGGCCCGTCTTATCCCAAAGAAAAGGAAATATTGAATATGTCAGTTTTACAGGCGATTTTATTAGGAATTGTTCAGGGAATCACGGAGTTTCTTCCTGTGAGCAGTTTCGGACATCTGGCAGCCATAGAAAATGCAATGGGAATTACACGAAACACTGCAGTCCTTTTTGAAGTGCTTCTTCACATAGGCACGATGGTGGCAGTTTTTTTTGCATTCCATGAGGATCTTCGCCGGATCGGAGAGGAGCTTCTGGGCATGATCATGGATATAATCGGGAATGTAAATATCTATTTTCACAACAGGAAAACCGGTGAGAATCTCCACTATGCCAGAGTGGTGCACGGAACATACCGTAAATTTACAGCGATTATGGCTGTATCATTTATTCCCACAGCATTGCTTGGATACATTTGCAGAAGACTGGTGACAAGAGCGGCGATTTCCCCGCTTCTTCCAGGAGCATGTATCCTTGTGACAGGAGTGTTTCTTCTTGTGACAGACCTCAGTAATATCGGTGGAATCAAGACACCGAAAGATGTGACTTATGACAATGCCATGTGGATTGGAATTTGTCAGGGGATTTCCGTATTTCCAGGTATATCCAGATGTGGAATGACGATTTGTGCAGGCTTATTATGCGGTTTCAGCAGGAAATTTGCAGTGAAATATTCTTATCTTATCAGCATTCCGGCAGTTCTGGGCTCTCTTTTTCTGGAGCTTGGACAGTTTACCACGCCAAAGATGAGTGTGTCTCTTGGATTTACCTATGTCTTTGGTATGATCGTGGCGGGAGTAGTTGGATATTTTATGATACGCAATCTGCTCCGCATTTTGCAGCATGCGAAACTGCGCTATTTCGCATTTTACTGTTTTGTGGCAGGAGCCATAGCGCTTATTAGCAATTTTGCATAACTGTCCGGCAGGAAAGCTTACAGAAACACGGATCGGTTACAAATTTGCCTGATGAAGGGGGAACTTTTTAATGGCAGCGTCTAATACGCCGAAGAAATCAACAACCAAACGTGGTACATCCGCGAAGAAAAAATCTTCCGCACGTACCCAGTCTAAAAAGAATACAGCAGGAAAGCAGTCAATATCCAGCGGCTTTCAGACGGAAATCATACTTCTGGTGCTGATGGCGGCAGCAATCATTCTTATGGTAAGTTGTGTCGGACTTGGTGGAAATGTCGGAGGAAGCATCAGCAAGGTACTCATGGGAGTAATGGGACTGATGGCTTATATTTTTCCCGTTGTACTTTTTATTATGGCAGCATTTCTGATCTCCAATAAGGGAAATGTGCTTGCTTATAAAAAAACAGCCGCCGCCGCAGTTCTGTTTCTGATCTGCTGTGGACTGGCACAGCTTTTTACAGAAGGCTATACAGAAAGTACAACTCTTGCAGAATATTACAGGATCAGTTCTGAGTATCGTACTGGTGGCGGAGCCATTGGAGGCGCAATCTGTATTTCTACAATCTCCGCATTTGGAACCATCGGTGCTTATGTGATCATTGTACTTGTGATCCTTGTATGTTTGATCCTGATCACGCAGCATTCTTTCCTGGGATTTTTGTATAAGATTTATGATAAGATCCTGGAAGCTGTGAAGGGGCAGCAGGCGCTCTATCAGGAGGGAGCACCGGAGCGTCAGCTGAAGAAGCAGCTGAAAGTCCAGCAGCGCCAGCTGGCAGCCCAGGAGCGCCGTGAGAAAAGGATGCAGGAGCTGGAAGCTGCACTTGCCGAAGAAGGGATTGCTTCAGATACGGTGGAAGAACCATCCCGTTTTGAGAAAAAGGCAGCCAAACAGAAAGGGAAAAAGGCTTCCAGGACAGCTGGAAATGATTCCAGGGCAAATTCCCGGATGAGAATGCGTGGAAATAACCAGACCCGGGGCAGAAGAGGAGAAAACCTGGATTCTACAAGCTTTCTTGCAGGAACAGATTTATTTGAAGATAGAAATTCCGAGGAAAGCGGGGAATCTGTGGATCAGGAATTTCCTTTAAATCCAGAGAATGCCATGAATCCGGGAGATGCAGGATCACTGGAGAATATGACTACAGTGAATGGAGAATTTTCCGAGAGTGCTTCTGCTCAGAATCTTCCGATTAATACAGGAAAGTATGTGGATATCAGTGAGTATCGGGTCCAGGATGATGATCTGTCAATTGATGACAGAGAATCACAGGAGGAAACACAGCTGCAGTTTGCAATTCACCGTTCTGAGCCAGAGCAGTCAGACGAGCCAGATCTGAATACGAGCGCCTCCTCTGGACAAGATGATCCTGTACCGTCATATTCTATGGAAAAGGATACCACGGAAGAGGACGGTACTGTCTATATGAAAAATCCAGTTAGCAGTGACCAACCAGCTGAGGCAGAGGAAGAAGAAAACAGTTATGATGGAGTGGATTTTAATGAAGCTATGGCTACCATGCAGAATGCAGTTGCTTTGACGAGAGATACTTCTGGCGCAGCAGGTGGCGCTGCCCATGGATCTCCGGCAACTTCTGGCTTCCACTCTTCTGAAGCTTCTGACGAAATGGCAGCGGGGAATGGAGTTTCGGATGAAACTACTTCCCGTCAGTCGGCGAAGAATCCTAAGTCTTCCAGGCAGGAGATTGCCAACGGAATTGTAAATATCCAGCATGAGATCAAAACCCAGGAAGCGGCGGTGAAAAAGGAATATCAGTATCCGCCTGTGAATCTTCTGAAACGTGGAAATGGGAAATCCCAGGGAGATTCTGATTCCCATCTTCGAAAGACAGCTCAGAAATTACAGGAAATCCTGTATAATTTCGGAGTAAATGCCAAGGTTACAAACGTAAGCTGCGGACCTACAGTTACCAGGTATGAGCTGCAGCCGGAAATGGGTGTAAAGGTAAGCAAGATCGTAGGTCTCTCTGATGATATCAAGCTGAATCTTGCCGCGCCGGATATCCGTATCGAAGCTCCGATCCCGGGTAAAGCAGCTGTAGGTATCGAGGTACCAAATAAAGAACACAGTGCGGTTATGCTCCGTGATCTGATCCAGAGCCCGGAGTTTATGAATGCCAAATCCAAGCTGGCTTTTGCTGCTGGTAAAGATATTGAGGGTAAGACGATCGTGGCAGATATTGCCAAGATGCCCCACCTTCTGATCGCAGGTTCCACCGGATCTGGTAAATCTGTTTGTATCAATACACTTATTATCAGTATTTTATATAAAGCCAAGCCAGACGAGGTTAAGCTGATCATGATTGACCCGAAAGTGGTAGAGCTTAGTGTTTATAATGGTATCCCGCATCTGTTCATTCCGGTTGTCACAGATCCGAAGAAAGCTGCGGGGGCTCTGAACTGGGCAGTAAATGAGATGAGTAACCGTTACAATACTTTTGCAGAGTATGGGGTACGAAATCTGGAAGAGTTTAACCGCAAGATTGAGAAGATGAAGTTCCCGGAGGGAGAGCAGCGCCCTGAGAAAATGTGTCAGATCGTCATTATCGTAGATGAGCTTGCAGACCTTATGATGGTTGCACCAGGGGATGTGGAGGACGCTATTTGTCGTCTGGCCCAGCTGGCCCGTGCTGCAGGCATCCATCTGGTTATTGCTACCCAGAGACCGTCTGTCAATGTTATTACCGGTCTTATTAAGGCGAACATGCCGTCACGTATTGCCTTTGCTGTCACTTCCGGTGTGGACTCCAGAACCATTCTGGATATGAACGGCGCAGAGAAGCTTCTTGGTAAAGGAGATATGCTGTTTTATCCGCAGGGCTACCAGAAGCCTGCCAGACTGCAGGGAGCCTTTGTTTCAGATGACGAAGTCAGCAATATTGTGGATTTCCTTGCAGATAAAAATCCACGGACAGATTACGACAATAAGATTGAACAGCAGATGAACAATGCGGTTCTTACAGCTGGCGGAAGCTCCGGCGGCAATGAGCGGGATGTCTATTTCGAGCAGGCGGGTAAGTTCATTATTGAGAAGGAAAAGGCTTCCATCGGTATGCTGCAGAGAATGTATAAGATTGGATTTAACCGCGCAGCCCGTATTATGGACCAGCTGTGCGATGCAGGGGTTGTAGGACCGGAAGAGGGCACCAAGCCACGTAAGGTACTTATGTCTATGGAGGAATTCCAGACATATGTGGAAGAACATTTATAGGAAATTAATTCATGTTATGAAAATTTGTATATAAATAATAGCACAGAGCCTGTCTAAATACGTTTAAAATAAACTATGAGGACGGATTATCAGAAGTATGAATTGGAGTAATAGTTAAGAAAATATAATACATGTAAAGGAGACAATAAAAATGGTAAAACATATGGTAATGTGGTCATTTAAAGAAGAGATTCCTGAGGAGAAGAAGCCTGAATTAAAAGCACAGATCAAAGAACATCTTGAAGGTCTGGTTGGTGTTGTGCCAGGGCTCATTAAGGCAGAGGTTGTTACAGACCTTCTTCCATCCAGCACACGTGATTTGTGCCTGATCACTGAGCTGGAGAGCGCTGAGGCACTGGCTGCCTATGCAGTAAATCCGAATCATGTTCATGTTGCGGACACTTACGTAAGACCAAATGTATGCGACCGTGTAGCAATGGACTTTGAGGTGTAAATGGAAATTCGTATTATCACAGTTGGAAAAATTAAAGAGAAATACCTGAATGACGGAATTGCAGAGTACGCCAAGCGCCTTGGCCGCTACTGTAAGTTGAATTTTATCCAGGTGCCAGATGAGAAGACTCCGGATAAAGCTTCCGATGCGCTGAACCGTCAGATCAAAGAGACGGAGGGCAATCGGCTTCTTAGCCATATTCGCGATACAGATTATGTGATTGCACTTGCTATAGAGGGTAAAATGCTGGATTCTGTAGAGCTTTCTGACCTGATTGCCAGATTAGGCGTTCAGGGAAAAAGCAGCATTGCCTTTGTGATCGGAGGATCACTTGGGCTTTCTGATGCTGTTTTGAAACGGGCAGATTATAAGCTCAGTTTTTCAAGAATGACGTTTCCGCATCAATTGATGCAGATGATTCTGTTGGAACAAATTTACAGGGGATATCGGATTATGAATCATGAGCCTTATCATAAATAATGAGATTTCATTTTTGTAAAGTTCCATAAATGATAATTACAGACACAAGAACTCCCAGATGTTAGAGCATGTTCGAGACAGCTAACATCCGGGAGTTTATTAGTTTACACGAGCAATCAGTCAAAACCTAAAGCCGACGTTTGTGTAAGTTTCTGGTGATTGCTGCCATAACGCGCAAAACGTGTGGTGTACGGTTTGTTAAAGCTTGCAATATATTTGAAGATAAATTTGGAAGTGGTACTTAAATTCCACTTGTACGGATAGATTCCACAGCCTCTTTGATTTTCTCTGGTGGAAGTACCAGCGCGAAGCGCACATATCCTTCCCCATGAGGACCAAAGCTTGCGCCAGGAGTAACGATGACACCGGCTTTTTCCATTAATTCCATACAGAATGCCATGCTGTCCGTGCGTTTTCCCGGAAGCTTTGCCCATACGAACATAGTTCCTTTGCCGTTTGGCTTCTCCCAGCCAATGGAAGCAAGTCCGTCGCATAGAGCATCACGGCGTGCCTGGTATTGTCTGCATTGTTCTTTTACGCTGTCCAGAGGTCCCTCCAGGGCAGCGATAGCAGCTTTCTGGATTGGCAGGAACATACCGAAATCGATCTGGCTGCGAAGCTTTTTAAGAGCAGAGATGATTTCTGGATTTCCAATGAGAAAGCTGATTCTGGCGCCGGTTACGTTAAAGGATTTGGAAAGGCTGAAAAATTCAACACCAACCTCCCGCGCACCAGGAGTGGCAAGAAAACTTCCACCTTCCACGCCATCAAAGATAATGTCGCTGTATGCATTGTCATGGATAATTAAAATATCGTATTTTTTTGCAAATGCAACAATTTCTTCATAAAGTCCTGGTGTAGCAATGCTGCCTACCGGGTTGGATGGAAGAGAGACTACCATGTAACGGGCCTTGCGAGCCACATCTTCCGGAATATTCTTTACATATGGCAGGAAATCATGCTCTGCTACAAGCGGATAGTAGTAAGGAACCGCGCCTCCTAATTTGCTTCCTGCTGCGAAAACCGGATAGCACGGATCTGGAAGAAGAACCACGTCTCCCTCGTCGCATAAAGTCATGCCAAGATGTCCCATGCCTTCCTGACTGCCATAAACGGACATTACCATATCCGGTGTGATTTCCACATGGAAGCGCTTCTTGTAATATGCACAGACCGCATCCAGAAGCTCAGGCAGATCGCGGAGACTGTAACGCCAGTTCTGATCGTCAGCAGCAGCTTCCATCAGTGCTTTCTTAATATGATCCGGTGTATGGAAATCCGGCGTTCCAACACTCATGTTGTAGATCTTCTTTCCCTGTTTCTCAAGTTCAAGCCGCCTTTCATTGAGCGCGGCAAAAATTTCATCTCCAAATAAATTCAGTCTTTTGGAAAAATTCATCGTAAGTAAGCCTTCTTTCTCTCAAAATGCCAAACCAATAGGTTTATGCTAAAATCCTGTTTATTTTATCACAGTACTACAACAGAGTGCAAGACAAAAATGTATTTTCGGGAAAGACATTTGTATTGCTAATAGCAAACGAAAATGGATGGCTGCCGTGCACTGCCAGATTTAGGGGTAAAGTTCTTTTTTGTATAAATTTTAGAAAAAAATAGCAGCAGACACTTAAGAGGGCATTGTCTAAAAATAGAGAAACGTGTATAATTGGCTATATCAAACCAAGGGAGGAAAAGAAAATGAAGAAGTTTCTCGAAGAATTTAAGGAATTTTTTGCATGGTGAAAGCTCTGAATAAAGCAGCTGAGAAAATCCCCCCTTGATTTGAATAAAAAGACATGCGAGGACATAAATGAAAGACTACATGGCCCCTATGGAGGGCGTGACAAACTTTGTATACCGCCGGACGTATCACCGGTTTTATCATCCCATGGATAAATATTTTACTCCGTTTATTTCTGCCAAGCCGAAGAAAAACCTGAGCTTCCAGGAAATTTGCGAGGTGTCACCGGAGCGGAATGAGGGAATGTACGTGGTTCCCCAGATCCTGACCTGCAATGCAGATGATTTTATCCGTACTGCCCAGCTTTTGAAAGATGATTACGGACACCAGGAAGTGAACCTGAATCTTGGTTGTCCTTCTGGAACAGTTACAGCGAAGGGAAAGGGTGCCGGATTTCTGGCAGAGCCCCAGAAGCTGGATCAGTTCCTGGATCAGATTTTTTCGAAACTTGATATGAAAATTTCCATAAAGACCAGAATTGGAACTCACTACGAGGAAGACTGGGAGTATCTGCTGGCCATTTATGAAAAATATCCCATTCATGAACTGATCATCCACCCAAGGATTCAGACAGATATGTATCGCGGAGTGCCGCGGCTCGGAGCTTATGAGAAGGCTGTAAACCGTCTGAAAATGCCACTTTGCTATAATGGGAATCTGTTTTCTGCAGCTGATTATAAGCGGATTACAGAGCGTTTTCCAGACACTTGCTGCTTCATGTATGGAAGAGGGCTGATCACGAATCCGGGGCTGGTAACTGAGATCCGGGAAGGCATTCGTCCGAATAAAAAGACAGTAAGAGAATTCCATGATTGTCTTTTCGAAGAGTATCGGGAACTTCTTTCCGGCGAACGGAATGTGCTGTTCCGTATGAAAGAATTATGGAGCTATATGGCCGTTAATTTTACAAATTATGAGAAATATGCCAAGAAAATCAAGAAATCCCAGCATCTGTCAGAGTATTCGTCTGTGGTATCCAGTTTATTTGCAGAGCAGGATTTGATAGATTAAGTATTTTGGATATTTAGAACGCTGAAAGGATCCCCCTTGGCGTGCTAAATAGCAATAAATAATTCGAAAGAGGAATAACATGTTAAATACCGATCGTTTTGAAGAATTTATATCTCAGTATCCCATTTATGAATACCGCCTTGTGGATACTGCTGAAATAGAGGTAAGGGAGCGGGTGCGGATCATCTGCAAACAGGAGTGTGAGCGCTATGGCACCACCTGGGCCTGTCCCCCTGCTGTGGGCAGCCTGGAAGAATGTGGGAAGCGAATCCACAGTTATCCAAATGGAATTCTTTTTTCCAGTGTGGCAGAGGTTTCTGATGTGATGAACATGGCGGAAATGCTTGCCACCCGAGATGCTCACGAGGAGCTGACTACAGAGGTAGCCGGATTTTTAAAAGGGGAGGGATTTGAGACATTTACCCTGTCCACTGAATCCTGCGATCTTTGCGAGCATTGTGCCTATTTAGACGGAAAGCCCTGTCGCTTCCCTGAGAAAATGCATCCCTGCCTGGAAAGTCACGGTGTAGTGGTAAATGAGCTGGTAGAGCATCATTCCATGGAATATAATCTTGGCGGAAATACCATTCTGTGGTTTTCTCTGGTGCTTTTTCGCCAGAGAGCGTGATCTGTTAACTGTAAATCAGAATGAAAAGAAAACCTCCCGCATAAGCTAGAGATAAAGACCGGGAGGCTTTTTTTATGTCTGTATCAGAACGTTTTATGACAGCTATGGAACTTCCTGGTGACCTGTCCTGTAAAGCCCCTATTATAACGATTACCGGACCGTCGCAGGTACAGATTGAAAATTATAAAAGCATCTTATCCTATACAAGCGAGAAATTAATCGTGGTTACCTGCCAGGGACGCGTGATCCTTCAAGGGAAAAATCTGGAAATATTTCATTACACTACTTGGGAAATGGAAATAAAAGGGCAGATTTTGTCGGTAATGTTAGAGCGTGTTTGAAAAATCATTCCCGCAGTCTGCAAGCTCCGGTTTGCGGTATATTTCACCTGAATTCGGTTGCCGTCCGGCAGTACATCGTAAATCCAATATAAATGGAGGCGAGATTAAAATGAATAACCCCGAAAAAATACTCCATGGATTTTTAGAACTTTCAGTATCCGGTGACCAGCTGGAACGCTTCCTGAATTTGTGCCACGCCAGAGCTGTCTCTTTGGAAAGAATCCGTTATCTGTCAGAAAAAAACATAACAACTCGCATTTCCATAAATGATTTCCGAAAACTCCTTCCCATACATAGAAAGACCAGAGTCCGTATCCATATTCTAAAAAAAAGAGGTCTGCCGTTTTTACTGCTCAGAATCCAAAAACGAAAGTGCTTTACAGCCGGGTTACTTCTTTGTGTGGTCTTGCTGCTCTGGCTCTCTGGCCACATCTGGAATATCCACATTGATGGAAATGTAAAAAATTCCACCCCTCAGCTTCTGGAATTTCTGAACCAGCAGGGAATTACCCATGGGATCCGTAAAAATCAGGTTAACTGTACCCGGATTGCCGACCTTCTCAGGAAAAACTACCCGGATATTACTTTTGTTTCTGCCAGGGTTCAGGGTACCCGGCTTCTTCTTACCATTCAGGAAGAAAACCTCACAGAAGATATCCAGCAAACCAACTCCCCATGCAATCTGATTTCCGACCTGGATGGAAAAATTGTGAATATGGTTATCAGAAATGGAACTCCACTTGTTAAAACTGGAGACATTTGCAAACAGGGTGATATTCTGGTATCTGGCGAGGTGCCGATCCTGAACGACAGTCAGGAAGTTGTACGTGTGGAATACGTTCCGGCAGACGCAGACATCTATGTGCGTCATCAGATTGCCTATTATCAGGAGGTCCCCCTTTCCTATGAAAAAAAGGTTCAAAGCGGCACTTCAAAAACCAGCTGGTATTTTCGTGTTGGTGACTTCGTTTTTGGCGCAGATACAGGAAAAAAATCCAGATATATAACCTCAACGGAAGAAATCCCTTGGAAACTTACCGAGAATTTCGTCCTTCCTTTTTCCCTGGGAAAAATCACCCGAACACCTTATAAGATACAGAGCACAGTTTACACGAAAGAACAGGCTCAGAAGAAAGCAGTACAGCAGCTGAGAATATATGAACAAAAACTTCTGAATAAAGGAATCCGGATTGCAGATTCCCGGTTGTCAGTCACATTTGACAGTACAAATTGTACTGTGCAGGGTACATTGACAGTAGACGAAAAAAGCGGAAAGAAGCAGAATATAGAATTCAGTCAGGAATCATAAGTGTTGAAAAACAATCTTTAGAGTGGTATACTTTTACCCAGAGATATTTTTGAACAGACACAAGGAGGAGCAGTTTTTGAAATCCACGAATATAGAGATTGACTCATTAGATATTTTACAGGAGCTTTTTGGAATCAATGATAAGCTGATCAAGGTGATTGAGAATCGTCTTGGCGTATCCATTACCCAGAGAAATTCCTGCATTACCGTAAGTGGGACTAATGACGGCAGGATACATTCAGCTGTGAATATTATTGAAGCCATGAAGGAAGCTCTTGAAAAACAGCAGCAGCTTTCCGTGGATATGATCCATCGTTTTCTGGATGAGACCGAGGAAGAGGATGACAGCGAGGAGGATATTGCAGACAGCACCCGCAAGGTGCTGGGGGATGCAGTGACTTTGAATTATAAGAATATTCCAATTCGAACTAAGACAATCGGACAGAAAAATTATATCACTGCTTTGAAGAACAATACGGTTACTATCTGTATCGGACCTGCCGGTCGGGACGGACAGCTCCATCAGCCGCCG
>JABLTO010033810.1_pt1 | contig 12462 bp, 11 predicted proteins | sample 7160091 | NCBI WGS metagenome assembly JABLTO01 (sample SAMN14651225, study PRJNA627086) | human gut metagenome | isolation source: feces | host: Homo sapiens
GGGAACAAAGAATACAATGGAAGATCTTCACTGGCTCAGAGAAAGCGGAATGGAGACACTGATTCTTAAAGCTGCATCAAGAGGAACTTTTATATTCGGAATCTGCGGCGGATATCAGATGCTGGGAGAGACTTTAAGCGACCCGTATGGAGTGGAAGCAGGTGGTTCCATGCGTGGAATGGGTCTTCTGCCTGTGGATACGGTATTTGCAGAAAAGAAGACAAGGACCCAGGTAACAGGAAGATTTCTGGAGCTGGATAAAGAATTTGCGCCTCTTAAAAATGTGGAATTTACAGGATATGAGATCCATATGGGTGAGAGTACCTGGAAAGATGGCGGTCAGGCCAGTACCTTTACAAAGGACACTGTGACAGGCAGTGAAAAGACAGAAGGAACTTTTTATCATAATGTATGTGGAACCTATGTACACGGAATTTTTGACAGGGAAGAAGTTGCACTTGGACTTGTACGTGCGGTTGGTGAGAAAAAAGGCATTGATGTTTCTGATATGGAAGGTGTTGATTTTGCTGCATTCAAGGAGACTCAGTATGATATTCTGGCAGCGGAATTACGGAAACATCTGGATATGAAAAAAATCTATGAAATTTTGGATGAGGGAATCTGATAAAGCTGAAATGAGCAGTGGATGAGGAAGAAGGAATACGGACAGATGAAAGTTGAACTTGAAAATGTAAAACCTATGGAAATAGAGAAACGTAGTTTTGAGATTATCACGGAAGAGCTGGGTGATACTCCGCTTGTGCCGGGAACAGAGCTTGTAGTGAAACGCTGTATTCATACGAGTGCAGATTTTGACTATGCGGAAAACCTCTGCTTTTCTGAAAATGTTATCGAAAAGGCCATGGAGGCAATAAAAAACGGAGCCTGTATTGTAACAGATACACAGATGGCAAAAGCAGGGATAAATAAACGTGCACTTTCCCGATATGGTGGTGAAGTATTCTGCTTTATGTCTGACGAAGATGTGGCAGAACTGGCGAAGAAACATGGAACCACAAGAGCAACGGCAAGTATGGATAAGGCTGCGTCTCTGGATCGTAAGCTGATCTTTGCGATCGGCAATGCGCCCACAGCACTTGTGCGTCTCTATGAACTGATCGAAGAGGGCAGACTTGCTCCGGAACTGATCATAGGAGTTCCGGTTGGCTTTGTCAATGTAGTACAGTCAAAAGAGCTGATCATGACTGCAGATGTTCCGTACATTGTGGCGAAAGGCCGCAAAGGTGGAAGTAATATCGCAGCCTGTATCTGTAATGCGCTGCTGTACATGATTGACAACAGAAGAGACTGATGACTGCAAAAAACTGACAGATAAGATATTACTTTTGTGAAAAATAAATAAAAATTGTCAAAAAACACAAAGACACAGATGAAAGGTCTGTGTCTTTTTTTGTTCCGAAAAACAAAAAATCGTTCCTACAATTTGTAGGAATGATGATGATATATATGATAAAAAATGCGGCTGGAATTTTGTATTTATTTTGATACAATTAATTCATGAAAGAAATGGGACTCAAATGGGGAATCCGGAAACGGATAAAACTATATTTTATGGGAGGATAAAAAATGATAATCATAGGCGAAAAAATCAACGGATCTATTCCTTCTGTAGCGGAAGCAATCGCAAACAGAGATGCTGAGCTTATTAAACAGAGAGCAATCGCACAGGCAAATTCAGGCGCAAGTTTTATTGACTGCTGTGCATCTGTTCCGGAAGCAGAAGAAGTAGAAACCCTGAAATGGATGATCGACTGTATCCAGGAGGTTACGGATCTTCCGATTTCTGTAGACAGCCCGAGTGCAGATGTTCTTGTTCAGGCATACAAATTCTGCAAGAGACCTGGTATTTTTAATTCAGTATCAGGCGAAGGGGACAAGATCGACAAGATTTTCCCTGTTATGGCACAGCCGGAAAACAAAGGATGGCAGGTGATCGCACTTCTGAGTGATGACACAGGTATCCCGAAATGTGCGGAAGACAGACTGAAAGTATTTGACAAGATCATGGCAAAAGCAAAAGAGTATGGAATCTCACCTGACCGTATTCATATCGATCCGCTGGTTGAGATGCTCTGTACTTCAGAAGATGGAATTGAAATGAATATAGAAGTAATTTCGACTGTCAGAAAGCAGTATCCATCAATACATATCACAGCGGCAGTAAGTAATATTTCTTTCAATCTGCCGGTTCGTAAACTGATCAACTATGGATTTGTTGTTCTGGCAATGAATGCAGGTCTTGACAGTGCGATCATGGATCCTACAAACCGAGATATGCTTGGACTCGTATATGCGACAGAGGCACTTCTTGGTCTTGATGATTACTGTATGGAATATATCGGAGCATACAGAGAAGGTATGATCGGACCTGTCAAAAAATAAAACAGAACTCATATGCGGAAAATGAGGATAAATTAAAAAAGCGGAGGTATTAATTATGTCAAAAATCACAGAAGTAGCGGAATTAGTAGAAAAAGGTAAAGCAAAACTTGTAGGTGCAGCAGTACAGGCAGCTCTTGATGATGGCTGTGATGCAACAGAAATTCTTAACAGCATGATCGATGCAATGGCAGTTGTCGGTGATAAATTCAAAAACGGCGAAATCTTTGTTCCGGAAATGCTTGTTGCAGCACGTGCAATGAAAAAAGGTGTTGATGTACTGAAACCGCATCTTGCTTCCGGTGCAACAGGAAGCATGGGCAAACTGATCATTGCAACAGTAGCAGGTGACCTTCACGATATCGGCAAAAACCTTGTTGCCATGATGATCGAGAGTGCCGGATTTGAAGTTATTGATCTCGGTGTAGATGTACCTGCATCAAAAGTGATCGAATGTTACAGAGAAAATCCGGATGTCAAAGTTATTGCACTTTCTGCTCTGCTTACAACAACCATGCCGTCTCTGAAAGATACAGTTGCAGCCCTCAATGCAGAAGATTTCAGAGGCAATGTCAAGATCATGGTCGGCGGAGCTCCTATTACCCAGGAATTTGCTGATGAGATCGGTGCAGACGGATATTCAGAGGACGCAGCAAGTGCAGCAGTTCTTGCAAAAGCTCTTGTAGCATAAATATATCAGGAATCCCATTAAAGTTTATCTCAGAATAACTGAGGGTCGCTCTGGATGGTCTGTGCAGGTCATGGACGGCAGAGCGGCTTTTGGTTTATAATGAATGCAGAAAACCGTTACCGGAGGAATGGGTATGTACAGAGTAAAATTTATCAGAGAAGAAAAAGAAATCCAGGTGGAAGCCGGAACCAAAATCCTTGAGGCAGAGAGAATGGCAGGTCTTATACCTGATGCACCCTGCGGAGGTCAGGGAAAATGCGGAAAATGCCGTGTAAAAGCGGATGGGCAGTCTGTACTTGCCTGCCAGGCAGAAATACGGAAAGACATGGAAGTGGATACTCTGGTGAGTGATTCCGGTTATGAGATACTGACAGAGGGATCAGAAAGAAAAGTGACTTTCAGGCCGGATCTTATGCAACAGAAAGTAGTGCTTTGTAAGCCGGAAATGGGTGATAATTCATCAGAATGGGAAAGACTTGTACGTCAGCTTGCGAATGGAGATCATATAAAACCTGATCTTAAAATTGCTTCGGAATTATACAGATACAGAAAAGAAGCGGAAGAATGGTATGTGATCTGTGCAGGTGACGAGATTCTGGATATCAGCAGAGAAGAAAAGAAAATCTGTTTTGCTGCTTTTGATATCGGAACAACGACAGTAGTCGGATATCTTCTGGACGCACTGGCTGGAAAGGTTCTGGCATTGAAAAGCAGAATGAACCCACAGGCTCAGTACGGGGCAGATGTGATCATGAGGGCCAATTATGCACTGGAACATGGAACAGAAGAACTGAGCAGCTGTATACAGAAAGCAGTTGATGAAATGACAGGAGAGCTGGCAGAAGATGCCGGAAGGGAAAGAACTGATATCTGTCAGGTATGCGTTGTGGGAAATACCTGTATGCATCATCTCTTTCTGGGAATTTCTCCTGCATCGCTGGTACATGCACCCTATAATCCAGCGTTCAGTCAGGGTCTTACACTGAAAGCAAAACAGTACGGACTTCATATTCAGAAAAAAGGGCAGCTAATCATGCTTCCTGATATTGCCGGATATGTCGGTGCGGATACCTGTGGCTGTATTATGACACTCAGGCAGGATAAGCAGGAAGAGACAAGTCTCATGATCGATATTGGTACAAATGGTGAGATGGTTCTGGGAAACAGGGAACGGCTTGCCTGCTGTTCTACAGCTGCCGGTCCTGCATTCGAAGGTGCGAAGATTGAATGTGGAATGCGCGGAGCCTCAGGGGCCGTAGATCATGTTGTATACAAAGACGGTAACTGGGAATATACAACAGTTGGAAATGCAGCTCCGACAGGCTTGTGCGGTTCCGGGCTTATCGACCTTGTTGCGCAGCTTTATAAAGCAGGGTTTATAGATGAAAGCGGCCACCTGGAAAGCGGGCAGAAAAAATCAAATGTATTTATGCTTGTTCCGCCTGAAAAATCAGGAAATGACAGGGGCGTATATCTGACGCAGAAGGATATCGGGGAAGTTCAGCTTGCGAAGGCAGCTATTGCAGCAGGAATCCATCTCCTTATGAAACAGCTTGGAATTACCGAAAAGGATATCGACAGAGTTTACATAGCAGGGGCTTTTGGAAATTACATGAATCCGGAAAGTGCAGCTGAGATCGGAATGTTTCCATTATCGCTTCTGGATAAGATCACTCCTGTGGGAAATGCAGCAGGAGAAGGTGCAAAGACAGCACTCCTGAATGCGCGGGAACGAAAAGAAATGGATCAGGTGGTTCGTAATATTGAATTTGTGGAACTGGCAGCCTCACCGGAATTTCAGGACTGCTTTGTAGATGAACTCTGCTTTCCGGAAATGGAGTAGGAGGAGCATATGATTGACATAAAAGAACTGGAAGAAATGGGAAAGAAGGCAGGATTTTCTCATGTGGCGCTCCTGAAAAGAGATACCATAGAACTGATGCCGGAAGTAAGGGAAATGTGCAAAAAAAACACCTGCCATATGTATGACAGGCGATGGAGCTGTCCGCCGGGCTGCGGAGATCTGGAAGAATGCAGGAAAAAAATCGAAAGATACAGAGAAGGCATCATAGTTCAGACAGTGGGACAGCTTGAAGATCCGATGGACGGAGAAACCATGATGGAAACAGAAGCTCTTCACAAACAGAACTTTTATGAGTTTGAAAAAATTCTCAGGGAAAGATGGCCGGGCATGCTCCCGATCGGATCCGGATGCTGTACAAAATGTAAAGAATGTACATACCCCGATGCACCATGTCGCTTTCCTGATCAGGCTTTTTCCTCAATGGAAGCATATGGAATGCTGGTAACACAGGTATGTAAAGCGAACAGCCTGGATTATTATTATGGACCATGTACCATTGCCTATACAAGCTGTTATCTTCTGGAATAGAACAGGAGCCGAAAATATGAATGAAAGAGAAACGGAAGCGTATCTGAAACGTATCGGATATGAAGATGAAATAAAAACAGACAGAAACTGTCTGGAGAAGCTGATGGAACACCAGCTTTGCAGTATTCCATTCGAGAATCTGGAATCTTTTGAGGAGGGCAAAGTTCCTTCGCTCGAAAGCTGTGATATTTTTGAGAAGATCATTATCCGGAAGCGTGGAGGTTACTGCTTTGAACTGAATAAACTGTTTTATGAGTTTCTGGGTAAACTTGGATTTCAGGTTATGCCTGTGGCAGTAAGGATCCTCTGGAAAAAAGAAAAACTTCCGCCGATGCTTCACAGAGCAACGATAGTAACTCTGCCTGACGGAATATATTACTGTGATGTCGGATATGGAGGACCAGGTCCGAGAAGGCCGGTAAAACTGAAAGACGGTGTACATAAGGAACGTGACGGGGAGTTCAGGATCACCATGAAACCTGAAAACACAAATGGTGAGGTTCTTGTAGAACGCAGAACAGATGAAGAATTTCTGCCGATACTCCGTTTTGCACTTATACCTGCACTGGAAGCAGATTTTGAAATAATGAATTATTACTGTGCAAAAGCTCCGAATGTATTATTTACACAAAAAAGGGTAGTCAGTATCTGTGAGCCGGAGGGAAGTGTGGCACTGACCGGTGATGTGCTGACAATTCAGAAGGAAGACGGAAGCATAGAAACAAAAGTAAGTGAGTCTGAAGAGACCGTTCAGATGTGGATGCGTTTTTATTTCGGACTGGAATATTGACCCGAATCAAGTTGATGCGGGATCTTGAAAACAAATAAAATTTATATGGAAATAAAGGAGGAATCATTATGCTTAAGGCATCAGAAATTTTACTTGAAACAATAAAAAAAGAAGGAAAACCAGAAAGACTTCTGAGACAGTATGAAGGAGCAACTTTCTTTCCACCAAACCCTGCAAACAATTATGTACGTGGAAACCGTCATCGTGGTATGGAACCACTGAAAGATCTTTTCGGAACTGAAATTCTCTGGCCGCAGGAGCAGCTTGCTGCCATGCCTCATGTTACAGAAGACAACAAGGTTATTGATGATATCACAGAATGGAAAGATCAGCTTGTGATCCCGGATATTGTTGGCCAGTGTTCAGACCCTGCATTGTGGGAGCCATTTAAACAGAAAGCACAGGAGATTAAGGATTCCGGAAGCCTTTTCATGGCATTCATGCCTACAGGAGTTTTTGAGAGACTTCACTTCCTGATGGGATTTGAGGACATGCTGGTAAACTTCCTCCTGGAGCCTGATGATATGATGGATCTCTGCAACGCCATCGGAGAATATCGTTTTCAGCTGACAAAACTGATCGTTGACAATCTTCAGCCGGACATTATCCTTTCTCATGATGACTGGGGATCCAAACAGTCTCTGTTCGTAAGCCCGGATACATGGAGAGAATTCATTAAACCGCAGTATGAAAAATCCTATAAATATATGAAAGATCATGGTGTGATCATCATGCACCATGCAGATTCCTTTATGGAACCTATTGTAGAAGATATGGTTGATCTTGGAATTGATATCTGGCAGGGAGTACTTCCGCAGAATGATATTCCGAAACTTCAGAAACAGCTGGCTGGAAGAATGACTCTTATGGGAGGAATTGACGCTTCTATTGTCGATCGTGTGGATTCAACAGAAGAAGTAATCCGTAAAGAAGTAAGAAGAGCCTGTGAAGACTACGCACCAGGCGGACATTTTATTCCGTGCATCACTTACGGCGGACCTGGCTGTCTGTTCCCGCATGTTGATCCGATCATTGATGATGAGATTGCAAAATACAACAAAGAGACATATGGAATCTAAGTGTTACTGTTCACTTCAACAATAACTGAAAGCTGTTCTGCAATTCAATACAGGATTGTGGAACAGCTTTTTTTTTGGTAAAATAATAGTAACTATTAAAAAAGAGAGGGCATATAAAACAGCAATGACTATACTTGAGGAACTGGCACAGGCAGTGGAACACGGACACCCGAATGAAACAGAACAGCTGGTAAGAAAAGCCCTGGATGAAGGGGCAGATCCGGTTGTGCTTGTAGAAGATGTAATGGTACCTGCCATGCGCGAGATAGGAGAAAAATATCGTAATCAGGAAGTGGATATTCCTGGAATCCTTTCATCAGCAAGAAGCGTACAGAAGGGATTTGCAGCAGTAAAAGAAATGAACAGCGATTATACAAAGAAAGAGTGTGGAACTATCATATTGGGAACCATTGAGGGAGACCTTCATGATGTGGGAAAAAATCTGGTTGCCATGATGTTTCGTGGAGCCGGATTCAAAGTCATTGATCTCGGAGTGGATATTTCCGAAAAGCAGTTTCTCCGTGCAGTAAAACAGAATCCGGAAGTTTCAATTGTATGCATATCTTCGCTCCTCAGCACAACGCTTCCTGAGATGCGGCAGGTAGTAAAAGCGCTTCGCAAAAATGATCCGAAACATAAATACAAAATCATGGTGGGCGGCGGTGCAGTGACACGTGAACTGGCAGAAGAGATAGGAGCGGACGGCTACACGGATAACTGTGTGGATGCGGCGGAGATGGCCAAAAAATTCGTGTTATGATATCTCGGGAGGAACAGAAATGAAACTGTCATCAGCGTATATTCAGGAGCAGCTTCAAAAAGAATACCAGACTATCGGTCAGGAGGAAATGACAGGAAAAAATGCACCTGATTTATCAGAAACCGCAGTAATTGATTCTGTACAGAGAATTTATGATGCATGTGACGAATGGGAAAACCAGCTCAGAGAAGAAGTAATGAGAGGAAGAAGCCTTCAGAGGATACTGAAACTTTCAGCGGACTTTATCGGCAATCCGCTTCTTGTCATGAGTCTTGACTTTAATCTTCTAGGAGAGTCAGGAATAGAAGTAATGCCTGAAAAATCCCGCCTGTTTCATAAGGACGGGATTGATATGGAATATATGAATGCACTGATGCAGAGCAGTGAATATCAGAAGATGCAGGATTCAAGGGAAACAGTTTTGTTTCCAGCCTATATCAGCGGAGTCAGAAGTCTCAACAGGAATCTTTTTCCGGAAGGAAAAAACGTCTGCAGGGTTGTCATGCATGAGTGGAACAGGAAATTTACGGAGGGAGATAAATGCCTTCTGGATACACTTGCAGATTATCTGGAAATTTTTCTGACATACAGTGAAAGTCTTGGTGGAGAAGATCCTCTTGCCGGAATCTTCAAGAAAATCCTGAGCGACAGGACGGCAGACTATATGGAAATGAGCAAAAAGCTCTCAGCATATGGCTGGAGCAGTCAGCATACATATCTCTGCCTTATTCTTCAGCTTACTTATCTGAATCAGAAAAATCTTTCCACAAATGCTATCTGCTATTACATAAAACAGCAGTTTCCACAGTCAGTGAGCTTTTTATTTGAGGGAGAGATCGTCACATTTTTTAATATGACTCTTCTCGAAAAAGATGCTGAAGATATAGGAAGCGTGCTGACTTACTTTATCAGGGACAGTTATCTGAAGGCCGGTTACAGCAGATGTGTGAAGGGCCATATGTATTTCAGAAGACAGTTCATACAGGCAAGGACAGCACTTGATGTAGGAAGCCGCAACAAACCATATGTGTGGATTCATCATTTTGATCAGATAGCACTTACTTATATTATGGAGCAGGTTACACGAAGACTGCCGGCTTCCATGATATGTCATGAAAATCTTCTGAAGCTGAAGGAGGCAGATGAAGAAAATCAGTCTGAGTATATGAAAACACTGCGTACGTATCTGGACGAAAATCTGAATGCGACAAGAACTGCGGAGGCTCTTTTTATCCACAGAAGTACTTTGCTTTATCGTCTTGACAAAATAAAAGAGATCCTCCAGTATGAACTGGACGATCCCGACGAAAATTTTTATCTGAGTTTTTCCTTCAGACTCCTCGAACAGGAAGATGCTGAAGTGTCGCTGTAAGATACAACTGTAAAGATCAGCTGATGATCTCATGCAGAAGGCTGCATGCAGGTGCAAAATCTTCCTCGCTCATGGAAGAACAGGAAAGAAGTAATGTGATATATCCGGGCTCTTCCCGGAGGACGCTTATGCGCAGTCCTCTGGAAAGAGCTTTTTGTTTCAGATCCTTTCCTGTAAATGAACAGGGAAGGGTGAGTGCAAGGCTTGTTCCTGCTGCACCGATCTGGATCTGACTGTCTGTACCGAAAATCTTCCTGACTTCCTGAAGGAGGGCTTTTGTTTTCTGAGAATAAAGGCGTTTCAGCCTCCGTGTCTGTGCGGCAAGGTGGCCGTCACGTATGAATTGACAGAGAGCAATCTGTTCCGCCTTCGAAGCGGTCTGATTATAGAATGAAGCACGCTGTCTGTAACTTTCGGCAAGTGAAGGCGGAAGTACCATAAAACTGAGACGGATGGAAGGCAGCAGCAGTCTCGAAAAAGATCCGATATAGATAACCCCATGTCCTCCGGAAAGACTGTACAGAGAAGGTGTGGGTTTCTGCAGGTACACAAACTCATTTTCAAAATCATCTTCGATAATAAGACTTCCATGTGTACCTGCATAATGAACAAGCTCCATCCGCCTGGAAACGGGCATGATCTCGCCCCATTTGGTCATGTGTGCAGGAGAGACATAGATGATATCGCAGTCTTTGTCACGGTAATGTATCTGAAAGCCATAGTCAGAAAAGACAGTACTTCCCTGAACAAAAGACGGTGTGGGGAAAGAAACGGTTTTCCTGTCGGCAACAAGGGGGCAGAGGATATGGAGAAGGCTCTGGACACCTGCACTGATCACAATATCATCAGGAGAACAGCTGACATTTCTGTGCTGGCGTACGTATTCACAGAGAACCTGGCGGAGGTCTTCCTCTCCCTGTGGTTCGCCGTAGGAGAGAAGACGTTCGTTCTGTCTGAGGGCGCTTTTGATATAGCGCTGCCACAGATCAAAGCGGAAACTTTCCCGGTCAACACCTGAAGAAGCAAAATCATATCTGACATCAGGGTGTTTCCGGGCGGTGCTTTTATCCGGAGCAGGTTCCTGAGAGGCAATACCGGTAACATAATATCCACTCTGGGCTTTGGCGATGATGTAGCCGTCTGCAGCCAGCTGAAGATACGCATTTTCGATGGTTGTACGGCTCAGCTTCAGTTCCTGGGCACATTTTCTGAGCGAAGGCATGCGGCTTCCCTCCGGCAGACGATGTTCCATGATCAGGTCCCGGTAATGCTGGTAAACCTGTATATACAGACTCTCTTTCTGATTTTCCTGATGAAATGATAAACTCATAAACTGTCCTCTTAAAAATGAATAAAACTGGTTATTTTTTCGTATACACTTAAATGCTATTGTAAAACAGAATATCAAAAAAAACAAGACAGGAGTACTTACCTTGAAAAAAATAGCAGTACTGAATGATCTTTCCGGAATGGGAAAATGTTCACTGACAGCCGCAATTCCGGTGATCTCTGTAATGGGAATTCAGGCATGCCCGCTTCCTACAGCAGTTTTAAGCTGCCAGACTGGATTTCCATCTTATTATTGTGATGATTATACAGACCGTATGGATATTATTATGGACGAATGGAAAAAACTCAATTTTCATCCGGACGGAATTTATACAGGATTTCTTGCAGATGCAGCCCAGGCAGATAAAGTTGTGAAATTTATGAATGAATTCAAAACCTCTGAGACGAAAATACTTGTAGATCCTGTTATGGGAGATGACGGCGAAGAATATCCGATCTATACAGAAGAGCTCTGCCGCAGGATGCGCTTTCTTGTAAAAGAAGCGAACATTATCACACCGAACCTTACAGAAGTCCTGCTTCTTCTTTATGGAAGGGAAAAAGCACATGCTGAATGGAAGCGCCTGAGTATTCTGCCGGAGGAAAAATATCTCAGCGAAATTGAAAAAACAGGACGGAGACTCACAGAAGAGTTTAAGGTAGAGGCAGTGATCACGGGCATCAGTATTTCTTCTGAAGGAGAGGCAGAGATGGGAAATCTGATCTGCCAGTCAGAATCACAGACCTGGATCAACACCCACAAAGAAGGCGGCAGCTATTCAGGCACCGGTGATATCTTTGCATCTGTACTCAGCGCAGGAATGGTGAAGGGAATGGATACCGTATCTACTGTAAGGAAAGCCGTGGACTTTATATCGAAAGGCATCCACGACGCAGTACTGGAAGGAACAGACCGCAATGAAGGGATTTGCTTTGAAGCACATCTTGCGGAGCTGGCGAAGTAACGAATATGAATTCGGCTGAAAAAAGCTCATCTTCAGAATTTATCCGAGGATGAGCTTTTGATTTTATAGTGTAACAGCTATTACACATTTTACAGATTTTTTTTCTTATAGATAAACCATGATGCAATGGCTGTAAATACAACCAGGTAAGTGACCAGTATTCCGATTCCCGTAAAGGAAAATCCTTCACCGGAGGCAATACCACGGATCAGGTGGCTTGTCTGTGAAAGTGGCAGTGCGGCTATAAATTTACCGAGAAAACCCGGAAGTTTTTCAGTTGAAAAAAAGGTGTTGCAGAGGTATGCCATAGGCATGATGATGTAGTTGGAAAATCTCGGCACATCAGCATGATTTTTTGCAAGGAAAGAAACCACAACACCGATTGCGGAAAAAACGGCTCCGTTCAGCAGCATTACAAGAAATGACCATCCGTTCCAGATAAGACCTGTATCAATGGGGGCTGTCAGGATCAGAATAATTCCCCCGGCATAAAAACCACGGAGGCTCCCTCCTATGATCTGTCCTGCGATAAACTGCCACAGCGGAGTAGGAGAGATCATCACCTGGTCAAAAGCCTTCTCATACAGTCGCTGAACATTCAGGTTCTGGGCTATGGCATTGAAACTTCCGTTCATGGTAGTCAGGGAAACTACACCCGGCCTCCTATGAGGCACCATCAGGAAC
>JABLTO010116658.1_pt1 | contig 12461 bp, 11 predicted proteins | sample 7160091 | NCBI WGS metagenome assembly JABLTO01 (sample SAMN14651225, study PRJNA627086) | human gut metagenome | isolation source: feces | host: Homo sapiens
TATTATAATTTTTTTAATAAATAGGATATTGCACTAAACATTTGATTAATGAAATAAATATAAAGACCCTTTAAGGGTCTTTATAACTTTTTTATCTATTAATAAATTATTAAAATTTTTCTATATTCATCATTTATTTTATCTTTCATTAACTAATTTAAATATTCTTTTATTAAAATAATTTTATTTTATGTCATCATTTTTTATATTTTAATATTATCGCTATATGATAAGCTTTTTATATCTTTTTACTATTTTTGTAGCTGCTAGATTATAATTATTATAGTATGAAAACGATCTTTTTTGATTCTAAAGCTTTATTGTTGCCACATGCATGCATGTGGCATTTTATTTCACAATAAAAGAACAGTTACATATATATCTGTTCTTTATATTAATTAACTATTTATTTGTCTTTAATGTATTTTTGTTCCATTCGGTAAATTCTTAACACTTATTACTTCTAATAAATCTTTTTTATCACCGGCTAAAATCATTCCTTGTGATTCAATTCCTCTAATTTTTGCAGGTTTTAAATTTGATACTACAATAACTTTTTTCCCTACAAATTCATTTGGTGAATAATACTCAGCAATTCCACTTACAATTTGACGTACTTCATTTCCAATATCTATTTTAGAAACTAATAATTTATCTGCTTCAGGATGTTTTTTCGACTCAATGACAGTACCAACAGTTAATTCAACCTTTTTAAAATCATCTATTGTTATAAAATTAACATCTTTTTTCTTTTCTTTTTTTTCTGGCTGTAATGCAGCTATTTTCTTTTCTATTTCTTTTGGGTCTAAACGTGCAAATAGCATTTCTGGTTTTTCAATTACTTTAGTCCCTTCTTGATACAAACCAAATTTATTTAAGTCTAATAAACTTCTTTGATCTGTATTTATTTGATCAAGAATTTTATTTGCTGTTGAAGGCATAAATGGAATTAAAGCTACAGCACTAAAACGAATACTTTCAATTAAGTTATAAAGCACTGTCGCCAAACGATCTCTCTTACTTTCCTCTTTAGCAAGTGCCCATGGCATTGTTTCATCAATATATTTATTAGTTCTTCGAAGTAATGTGAAAATTGCATCTAATGCATCAGATGATTTAAAATTATCCATTTTTTCAATTACTTTTTTAGGCATTTCTAAAGCAACTGTGATTAGTTCTTCATCTATTTCTTCTTTAACACCAGGATTACTAACAACACCACTAAAATATTTATTAGACATTGCAATTGTTCTGTTTACTAAATTACCTAATATATTTGCTAGATCTGAATTAATTCTTTCAATCAATAAATCCCAAGTTATGCTTCCATCATTATCAAATGGTATTTCTCGTAAAACATAATATCTTACAGCATCTACACCAAAAATATCTACTAAATCATCAGCATAAATAACATTACCTTTTGACTTAGACATTTTACTTTCACCTTGTAATAACCATGGATGTCCAAATACCTGTTTAGGTAAAGGTATATCTAGTGCCATCAGCATTATAGGCCAGTAAATTGTATGAAAACGTACAATATCTTTACCAATTAAATGTAAGTCAGCAGGCCAAAATTTATTATATAATTCTCCATGATTTCCATCCACATCATAGCCTAACCCTGTAATATAGTTAGTCAATGCATCTATCCATACATAAACAACATGCTTAGGATCAAAATCGACGGGAATTGACCAGCTAAATGATGTTCTAGATACACAAAGATCTTGTAATCCTGGTTTTAAAAAATTATTCATCATTTCGTTTTTTCGAGATACAGGTTGAATAAACTCAGGATGTGTTTCAATATGATTTATTAAACGTTCTGAATATTTAGATAACTTAAAGAAATATGCCTCTTCTTTTGCTTCGTTAACTTTTCCACCACAATCTGGGCAGTTACCATCTACAAGCTGTGATTCTGTGAAAAAAGACTCGCATGCAGTACAATATTTACCTTCATAATATCCTAAATATATATCACCTTTATCATACAATTTTTTAAATATTTTTTGAACTTGCTGTTTATGATACTCATCTGTTGTTCTCATAAAGCGATCATAAGTTGTGTCCATTAAATCCCAAATTCTTTTTACTTCTGCTGCTTTTTCATCAACAAACTGCTTTGGATCTATACCTGCTTCTTTTGCTTTTAATTCAATTTTTTCTCCATGTTCGTCTGTACCAGTTTGAAAATAGACGTTATATCCTTCTTGGCGTTTAAATCTAGCTATTGCATCAGCTAAAATTATTTCATATGTATTTCCGATATGAGGCTTACCAGATGTATATGTTATAGCAGTAGTTAAGTAATAATCTTTTTCATTTTTCATAATCAATAATCTCCTTTCAAATAAAAAAAGTCCTTACAAAAGGACGAATTATCGCGGTACCACCTTTTTTACACATATGTGTCACTCAATACTTTTAACGCAAGTTACACGGTTATCTTTAACTATTCAAGATAACAGCTCTGGGCCCATCACATAAAGCTAAACTCTTAGTTTCCACCACCCACTAAGTCTCTATAAGTGTTACTTTAACATTTTCCCTTCTTTGCTTTTTCCACTATTAACTTTAACAAACAATCCTTCTAAAGTCAAATCAAATTTAATTAGGATAATAATCTTATTATTTACTATTTTATATTAATTATTCAAACATTATATTTATAGTTAATGTTTCACGTGAAACATTTAATTATTTCTAGTTTGATTTAGTTCTAAATAAATTTTTTGCATTTCCATATCCGTTTTTGCCATCATATCAGCACAATTTTTTAATCTTCTTTGAATTTGTATATTTGCATCTTTAGTTCCCTTATAAACTAATTCATGTTCTAAAGAAGCCCAGCAATCCATAGCAATAGTTCTAATCTGTATTTCTACAGGAATATAAATAATTCCGTTTCGTTGGTATACTGGTACTTTTATTATTAAGTGTAAACTACGATAGCCATTATTTTTAGGATATTGAATGTAATTAGATTGTTTTATTTGGATAACATCATCTTGTAAGACTAATAGTTGAGCTATATATTGAATATCATTAATATAATTACATATTACCCTAAGTCCTGCAATATCATTTAATTGGCACATTCCTTGATAATTTTGTTCCAATCCTTTTCTATTTAATTTTTCTAATATACTAGCTGGTGATTTAATTCTACTTTGTATAGCATGAATTGGACTATATTGATAATTCAATTTAAGTTCTTCATCAATTATTTCTAACTTTGTTTTTACAATTTTTATTGCTGCTTTATATGGTTGCATTAGTGTTTCAAAATCTGTTTCATGTTGTTTAATATTAATTATATCTTTATTCATTATTTTCACCGAATGTAGTATTCGGTACCTCCTTTTTATTAAAATTTTTATATAATTAAATTCATTCTACAGATTATTATATTAAATATTTTTATCATTAATACATCAAAATTATGGATATTTATGTTAAATAAAATCTTAAATTTATACAATCAGATTCATTATATAAAAGTAGTTTTATTAATATTTTATAACTTAAATTATTATTTTGATTAATAAAAAAGATCTAAATAGAGTAATAGACTCTTTATAGATCTCTTTCTTAATAATTTGATAAGTATTTTTAAATTATCTAAAAAACTATTTTATAACACTCTTTAATTCAAAATATTGTTGTAATGTATCTAATGTAACGAATTGATATCCTTTATTATTTAATTCTTCTAATGCTAATTCTAAACCATTTATTGTAAAACTATGAATATCATGTATTAATATGACAGCACCATCAAATGCTTTATTTACAATTACATCTTTAATTTTATTAGCATCCTTCAATTTCCAGTCTTCAGTGTCTAAATTCCATAACGCAATTTTCATTCCATTCTTCGATATAGCCTCTTTAACTGTATCATTAATTGAACCAAATGGTGGTCTTATAAATTTAGGTTCATATCCAGTTATTTTAAAAATTGCATCTTGGGTATCTACAATTTGTTTATTCACTCCATCTATATCTAATTTTTTTAAATCAGGATGATCCCAAGAATGACTTCCTATTTCAAAACCATGTTCATATACTGTTTTTACAACATCTGGATATAACTCAGCATTTTTCCCTAGCATGAAAAAAGTAGCGCGTCCATTATATTTTTCAAATAATTCAATTACTTTTAAAGTATTGGTTTTATGTGGTCCATCATCTAAAGTTATTGCTACCATTTTTTTATTAGTATCTATTTGTGGTTGATCTGCTGGTTTAACTACATCTAATGGCGCATTAGAAGGAATATTCTTATTTGCAAGTTTTATTAAATCTTTATTGTCCTCATAATTTATTTCAACTTTATTTTTTAGTTCTTCATCACTATAAATAACCAATTTTTTACTTTCTACAACAATACTTGAACTATTTGAGTCAATATTTTCAATTCCGCTAATACTAGAAGATAGTACACTTTTATAATTATTTCTTAAACAATCTTCGACTGTTAAGATTTTTTCATTTTTTAAATCATAAGTTAATAATTTATTAGTTGTAGAAATTACATTTACATCTTCATCATATCTATTTATCTTTAAATTTAAATTAATATATTGATTATATACCTCATTTATTGAATAATCCATATATATAATATCTTTACTTTTCTTATTTTCTTTTTGCTCTTTTAAATAATTTTCGTAAAATTCATTAACTATCTTATTTAATTCTTTACTTTCTGTTTCTGGATAATACATGGATATATATAAATTATCACTTTCATCTTTATAGTGTTTTACTTCACCAATACTTTTGTTATCCTCACTATATTGATTAAATTGATCATATATACTATCTTTATTAAAGAAATAGAATATTCCACCTATAATAATTGCAACTATTAACAAAATTATTATTACATATTTTATTTTTCTATCTGCTTCATGTGATCCTCTTGCATAACTATATTTCATTCATTTTCCATCCTTTCACCTCTTATATAATACTTTATTTGTAGAATTAAATCAAATTAATCGTTTTTATAAAATTTATATATATTTAATGTTTCACGTGAAACATTAAGCATATAATTAAAGTTAAAAAAAGACGATTTACTCGTCTTTCTTATGATATGCTGCATAAACTTCATTTTTCTTAATATTTCTTAATTTAGCAACTTCTTTTATTGAATCCTTTACTGACATACCTTTAGCAACATAATCATTGACGTGTTCAACAATAGTTTGCTCAAAAATATGTTCTTCTATAACATTAACATTACCAGAAACTACAATTACCATTTCACCTTTTAATTCATCTATAATATTTAATACTTCACTTATTTTACCTCTTATAATTTCTTCATACTTTTTTGTAATTTCTCTACATAGAGCAATCTCGCGATCTCCAAAAATTTCTAACATTAATTTTAATGTTTTTGCAATTCGATGTGGAGACTCATACAAAACTAATGTTTCTTGATACTTTTTTAAATTTTCTAATTCTTTCTTCTTTTTCTTATCCTGATGATCTAAAAAACCATAAAATATAAAAGGTTGCGGAACTATTCCAGAAACAACAAGAGCATCAAGACAAGCATTTGCACCACTAATCGGAATAACATTTATTTCATTTGCAATTGCTTCTTTTACTAATTCAAAGCCAGGATCTGATATAGCAGGATATCCAGCATCACTAACTAATGCAATATTATTACCTTCTAATAGTAAATTAATTATTTTAGGAATAGAATGTATAATATTATGTTCATGGTGCGATATTAATTTTGTCTTTATATTATAATAATTTAATAATTTGACAGTATTACGTGTATCTTCAGCACCAATATAATCTACTTCTTTTAAAATTCTTATTGCACGATATGTTATTTCTTCTAAATTTCCTATTGGTGTCGCAACAAGATATAAACATGGATGATTATTTTCAAAACTTTTTTGTCTATTCATCAATTTTTTCTCCAAACATTTTCCTTACTTCATTGCTATAAGTACCATCTTCATTATGAGCATATAATGGTGGCTCAATTTTTAATCCTTTTTTTCCTTTATATATTCCCTCAACTAATAAAACATGGCTTGCACGACCATATTTAGGATATACAAATCTTATTCTTTTAGGTTCTATTTCATATTTCTGCATAATATTTAAAATTTCAATCATTCTATCAGGACGATGAACCATTGCAAACTTGCCACGATTATCCAAAATTTTTGCAGCACTTTTAATAATACCTTCTAAATCAATTTTTATTTCATGACGTGCAATACTCAAAAATTCATTTTCATTTATATTACTATCTTCATCTACTTTAAAAAAAGGTGGATTACATACAACAAGTCCAACTTTTGAAGCCTTTTTTACATATTCACTTATATCATCATGAATTATTTCAATTTGATCCTTTAAGTCATTTAATATAACATTTTTCTTTGCTAATTCAACTGCTTCTGATTGTATTTCTATTCCAATGATCTTTTTATCTGTTCTTGTTGATAAAAGTAATGGAATTGCTGCATTATTAGTGCCAAAATCAACTATTTTCTTAACATCTTTAGTAATAGTGCAAAAGTTAGCTAATAATACTGTATCCAAAGAAAAGTTAAACATATCTTTTCTTTGGATTATCTTCATATGATTAAAAGCTAATAAATAATTAGTTACTTCATTATCCATACTTAATTATTATCCAAACGTTTAAAATTAATTTCATTTAATCCAACAAAAATTATTGCACCATTATTATCTATTTTAACTAAATCATTAATTACATTAAGACCTAATACCTTAACATCTTTACCTTCATATTTCACTCTGCTTCCTATTTTAGGAAAACGCTGCTTTTCAATCGTATAAACTTCATCTTCATATTTTAAACAGCACATTAGTCTACCACAAGCACCAGATATTTTTTCTATATTTATAGCTAGCATCTGATTTTTAGCCATATTTATCGATACACCATTAAATTCTCCAAACAAAGATGTACAGCACAAAGGTAACCCACATGTTCCTATTCCACCTATTACTTTAGCTTTGTCTCTAGGACCAATTTGGCGAAGTTCAATACGACATCTAAAAACTGTTGCTAATTCTTTTAATAACTCTCTAAAATCAACTCGTTCATCAGATGTATACATAAAAATAACTTTAGCTTTATCTAAGGTGAATTCACAATTAGTAAGTTGCATATCCACATCATATCTTGACACTATATCTCTACAAGTTATCAAAGCTTCTTGGGCATCAATTAAATTTTTTTTATACGCTTCAACATCTTTTTGGTCTGCTAAACGTAAAATTGGCTTTAATTCTGTATCAAGATTAAATTTTTCTATTTCCATTAATTCTTGTGATATTTCACCCAATTCTAATCCTCTAGCTGTTTCAACAACTACATAATCTCCTTTTTTTAATTCTAAATCTGTAGAAAAATAATATACTTTTCCTGCATTTTTAAATTTTACACTTGCTAATCTAAGATTTTGCATAGTAACACCTCTCTATAATCTATACATAAAACTATCCATTAATAATGCAATATTAGCATTACTTTCTATAGTATAAATAGTCTCTAATACTAATTCTATTTGTTTTATTAATATAGTTTCTTCAACATTAATACTTTTAAACAAATCTATATTTTCAGAATATAACACTTTTTGATTATGTTTCACGTGAAACACATCCTTCATTGCTAATAATAACATATTCAAAAATAATTTAATATCCTCACGCTCTTTATATTTTTTTAATAAATTAGTCTGAGTATTAATAATTAAATTATTACGCTTAAAATATAAATCTTCAATAAAATTTATTACCTGTAAATACATATAATTAAATCGATCATCATATAATTTTTTTGCTTCATCAACATCAGCTGCTAAAAAAGCTAACACATTAGCAGCATCATTAGGAATATTATCATTAATCAATTGCTCTGCTATACTTTCTTTACTATCTGGTTGTATATCTATTACTTGGCATCGTGAAATAATCGTTGGTAAAACTCTATTAATATTTTTTGTCGTAAATAAAGCATAAACACCTTCATTTGGTTCTTCCAACATTTTTAATAAAGTGTTCATCGCTTCTTTAGTTGAATACTCAATATTTTCAATTATGTATATCTTTGCTTTTCCTTCTAATGAAGACTTTTTAAATGTTTCTTGAATTTTTTCAATATCACCTTTTTTTATTGAAGCAATATCTCCATCTAATTTAATAATATCACTATATTTGTTTTCCAGTACTTTCCGACAATCATTACATTTCATACAAGCTAAAGTTTCATCGCAAATTATCGACATTGCTAAAAAATTTAAAGGCTTTTCTGTATTATTTCCAACTAATAAAAAAGCATGTGGTATTCTATTTTGTGAAAATTCATTATTGATTAGATGATAAAAAACCGGCTGAAATTTTATTAAATAATCTTTCATAACTTATCCCTAATTATTTTTAACGCTTGACTTGCTACTTCATCAATTGATTTACTTGCATCAATTTTAATAATGCGGTTTGAATATTTATTACAAATAGTTAAATAACCATCATATACTTTTTTATGAAAATCATTAGATTCCAAATCTAATCTGTCCATATCTCTATTGTTCTTATTTATTCTTGCCAAACCTTGTTCATAAGATATATCAAAAAATATTGTTAAATCAGGAATAGTATCACCAATTGCAAATAGATTTATCTGATATACTTCATCTATTCCTATTCCTCTTCCGATTCCTTGATAAACTAATGAACTGTCCACAAATCGATCACAAATAACTATGTATCCTGCCTCTAAAGCGGGACTAACTTTTTCTACTAAATGCTGTCTTCTTGCAGCTGCATATAATAAAGCCTCAGTTCGTGCATCCATCATAGTATTTTTTTTATCTAAAATTATATTTCTTACCTGTTCAGCTATTTCAATACCACCAGGTTCACGTGTTAATAATACTTTATATCCTTCAGATTGCAATTTTTCAAATATTATTTTTGAAATAGTAGTTTTACCACTACCATCTGGTCCTTCCAACGTAATAAACTTACCTCTCATTTTTTACTTCCTTCCTTTTTTATCAAAGCAATCTATAATAAATTATAACATATGTCATAGTTTGATACAATTCATTCATTTATTAGTACTATAAAATTAAAATAAATATTATTTTAATATATATTTATAATAAATATTAAATAAAAAATAATATTTATTATAAATATAAAATAATTAATATTATTTTTTATAATTATTTCATAATAGGCTTATAAAATATATAATAATAATTCCAGGATATCCTAGCATAATTAGAATGAAAATATTTAAAATATTAAAAGTAAAATAATTATTTGTCAATATGTTCAATATATACAAAAGTATAATTGATTTAAACAAGGTTAATATAAATTTTCGCATAAAAACACCTCTATAATAATTATATGAGGTGTTTATATTTTCTTTCTACCTTCAAGTGATTTTAATAATGTTAATTCATCAGCATAATCAATATTACTTCCAATAGGTAAACCATTAGCTATCCTACTTGTATTTATATTTCTTTTTGCAAGTAATTTAGCTAAATATAAAGCAGTTGTTTCACCATCACGCGTAGGATTAGTTGCAATAATTACTTCTTTGATAGAATCATCTAATCGCTCAAATAAAGAATCAATATTTAAATCATCCATTGTTTTACCGTCCATGATTGACATTGTCCCATGCAAAACATGATATACTCCATTATATTCTTTTATTTTTTCCATTGCAAAAACATCTTTAGATTCTTCAACAACGCAAATGATACTTTGATCACGATCATGATCCATACATATATCACAAATTTCGCCTTCACATATATGACCACATTTTTTACAATAATGTATTTTATCTTGAATATTTCCTATTGCTTTTGAAAAATCATTAACATAGTCTTTTTCCATTGATAAAACATAATAAGTTAACCGTTCTGCACTTTTACTACCAATACCAGGTAAACGCTTAAAACAATCAACTAAATCTTGAAAAGCTTCTGGATAATTCATATAAACCTCCTCTATTCTTCAAATTCAACAAGATCTCCAAATAATTCAACTGCCATTGATTGTGCTTCATTTAATTTTTTTTGAGAATTTTGAAAAGTTCCGATATGATGTAAAACAATTGGTTTTGCTTCAGGAAGAGTTTTTGCGCGATTCATTTCAATATATTTATTTCTTATATCAGGCCATGTACTACTTTTTACTGCTATAAAATCATAACTTTGTCCTAATACTTCTTGAAGAAACTTTTTTAATTGATAATAATTTTCCGTTTCATTAATCTCATTTACATTTGGCTGATGCTCAAATGCAATAATAATTCCTCCCTGACAAGCTGCAACAGGATTACCATCATATAACATTGAAGCAAATTTTGCTGTATTAAGATTGAATCGATATCTTGCAATTACTGACCATTTTTCTTTTATTTCATTTAATATTCTTCGATCAGCTTGAACTAGAATATTTAAAATATCATCAAATGAAACATCAATATTTTTATTTGAAACTTTTTGCTCTGTATCATCTTTGACATTTTTATTTTCTTCTTTTTTTAAATCATTATCTTGATCTATTAGCTTGGCTGTTTCTGGTGTTATTTCTTCTATTTTATTTAATTTTTCAGAATCATCTTCTTTTTTTATTTCTTCTACTTTTTTTGTTTTTTCAATGAAATTATTTTCTTCTTCAAGAAGAACTTTATTTTCATCTTTTACATTATTACATATTTTTAACATTGCTAGTTCAAAATATGTTTTTGCATCTAAAGATTGACTATAATGAGAACTTGCTTCTATTAAAATATCAATTATCTTAAATGCTTCTTCAATTAAAATATAAGGTACTAAATTATCAATATCATCTTTAGATAATACAAATAAAATATCAATATCTTGAGTATTTTTATAAATTATTACATCTTTTAAAACATCTATTAAATCATATGTCAATCTTTTAATATCAATACTTGTACTGAGCATATTATCTAATGATTCTAATATTCCCTTTAAATCTTTAGAAAGTAATTTTTTAATAAATATAATTTTATTATCCATGGATAATAAACCATATATCATATTAACACTTTCTACAGTTAATTTATTTTCATAAGCTAAACACTGTTCCAAAATACTTAAAGCATCTCGCATTCCACCTTCAGCCAATTTTGCAATTATTTTTAAAGCAGCTACTTCATACTCTTTCTTTTCATGCTTTAAAACATATTCCAGTCTATCAATAATATCACTTTCATCAACTTTTTTAAAATCAAATCGTTGACATCTAGATATGATCGTTGGCAAAATTTTATGTGGTTCAGTTGTTGCGAGAACAAAAACAATATGTGCTGGTGGTTCTTCCAAAGTCTTTAATAAAGCATTGAATGCCCCTGTTGACATCATATGAACTTCATCAATAATATACACTTTATATTTTCCATTTATAGGTGCATATTTTACTTTATCTATCAAATCTCGAACTTCATCTACACCATTATTACTAGCAGCATCAATTTCAATAACATCAGGATGTTCTCCTGCTGTTATAGCTTTGCAATTAGGACAAGTATCGCAAGGAGGATTATCTCCAGTACAATTTAAAGCTTTTGCGAGTAACTTAGCTACAGTAGTTTTACCAGTTCCTCGTGGACCAGCAAATAAATAAGCATGAGAAATACGATTTTCTTTAATTGCATTTTTTAATGTTGTTACGACATGTTCTTGCCCAGCAACTTCATTGAAAGTTTGGGGTCTATATGATCTATATAAAGCTTTATAAGACATTTATAATCACTCCTCATCCTTATCTATTATACTATATAATTAAAAAGATAAATATAATTAAAAATTTAATTTTTTATTATTCCTTTTATTTTTAAAATAATCTTTAATTATTTTTGAACATTTTTCTTGTAAAATTCCACCAGTAATTTCTGGTCTATGATTAACAGGTGAATCTGAATTATAGATAGTAGTCAAAGCCAGCCATCTTTTTTCATATGCCCCAAAAACTACTTTTTTTATTCTACTATTTATTATAGCTCCAGAACACATTATACACGGTTCAAGAGTTACATATAATATGCACTCATCAAGATACCAAGAATTAAATTTTTTACAAGCTTCATTAATTGCTATAACTTCTGCATGAGCTGTAGCCAAGTTAGTCGTTTCACGAAGATTATGTGCCTGCGCTATTATCTGATTATCTTTAACTATAACAGCTCCAACAGGTACTTCATCTTTATCTAAACACTTTAATGCTTCTTGATATGCAATTTCCATAAACTTAATATCTTGTTCCATGCAAAATTCTCCTTTTTATAAAAAAGCCACTACACACAGACGGTTATTCTTAATGCTGCTACCTTCCGGAACTAATTAAGATCCAGTATGGGAATATAAGAGTACGGTAAGTAA
>JABLTO010007541.1_pt1 | contig 12446 bp, 9 predicted proteins | sample 7160091 | NCBI WGS metagenome assembly JABLTO01 (sample SAMN14651225, study PRJNA627086) | human gut metagenome | isolation source: feces | host: Homo sapiens
CTCATCAAACTTTTCTCTATCTTCTGCTGCATCTATATTTTCAAAACCTGTACCTAATATAGGTATATTTTTTTCATTTAAGAATTTAGCTAATTTAATAGCTGTTTGACCACCAAATTGTAAAATAACACCTTCTGGATTTTCTTTTTCTATTATATTTAAAACTTCTTCTTCTGTTAGTGGTTCAAAATATAATTTATCAGATATATCAAAATCTGTACTTACTGTTTCTGGGTTATTATTTATTATTATTGTTTCTATTCCCATTTTTCTAAGGGATTTTATACAATGAACCGAACAATAATCAAATTCTATACCTTGACCAATTCTAATCGGTCCTGAACCAAGAACTATTATTTTTCTTTTGTCACTAACAACTACCTCATCATATTGCTCATAAGTTGAATAATAATATGGTGATAAAGCATCAAATTCTCCACCGCATGTATCAACCATTTTATAAGCTGGGTCTATATTATATAAAGATCTAAGTTCATAAATCTTATCTGGATTTATTTTCATCAAATCTGCAATACCTTTATCAGAAAATCCTTTTTTCTTTAATTGTAATAAATAGTCTTTATTTAAATCTTCTATCTTCATAGTTTTAAGCTTATCTTCTTGTTCAACTATCCATTTAAATTTATATAAGAACCATTTATCTACACCTGTTATTTTTTCTATCATATCTAAGCTGTAGCCTCTTCTAATCATTTCACATAAGTCAAATAATCTTTCGTCATCAGGCATAACAACTCTTTCTTTTAACTCTTCTATTGTTCTTTCTTGTGATGGTTTATGAATTAATGAATATTTTCCTATTTCAAGAGATCTTATTCCTTTTAATAGGGCTGCTTCAAAATTACTGCCGATACTCATTATTTCTCCTGTAGCCATCATTTTTGTTCCAAGAACTCTATTTGCTTGTTTAAATTTATCAAAAGGCCATTTTGGTATTTTTACTACAACATAGTCTAATGTGGGTTCGAAACAAGCTTTTGTCTTCTTTGTGACAGAGTTTTCTATTTCATCTAGCGTATATCCTAAAGCTATTTTGGCTGCAACTTTTGCTATTGGATAACCAGTAGCCTTAGATGCTAAAGCTGAAGATCTACTTACACGAGGATTTATTTCTATTATGGCATATTCTAATCTATCTGGATGAAGAGCTATTTGAACATTACATCCCCCTTGAACTTCTATGGCATTTATTATATCTATAGAAGCTGTTCTAAGTAATTGATACTCCACATCGCTTAAAGTTTGACTTGGTGCCACAACTATACTATCTCCTGTATGAACTCCCACAGGATCCACATTTTCCATATTACATACAGTTATACAGTTACCTTTGCTATCCCTCATTACTTCATATTCTATTTCTTTCCATCCTTTTATACTTTTTTCTAAAAGAACTTGAGTAACTGGACTTAATTGTAAACCATGAGTTAATATTTCTACCAATTCTTCTTTATTTTCAGCAATTCCTCCACCAGTTCCTCCTAAAGTATAGGCTGGTCTAACTATAACTGGATAACCTATTTTATCTGCATAAATCAAACCATCTTCTAAATTAGTAACTATATCACTTTCTATAACAGGTTGATTTATTTGTCTCATAGTTTCTCTAAAAGTATCTCTATCTTCACCTTTTTTAATTGATTCTATAGATGTTCCGATTACTTTTACATTATATTTATCTAAAATTCCAGCATCGCTTAATTGAACAGCTAAGTTAAGTCCTGTTTGACCACCCATACCTGCAAGTAAACTATCTGGTCTTTCTTTTTCTATTACTTTTTCTATAGCTTCTATTGTCAATGGCTCTATATATATTTTATCTGCAACTTCTTTGTCAGTCATTATAGTTGCAGGATTACTATTTATAAGAACTACTTCTATTCCTTCTTCTTTTAAAGCTCCACAAGCTTGTGTCCCTGAATAATCAAATTCCGCTGCTTGACCTATAATTATAGGTCCTGAACCTAATACTAATGTTTTCTTAATACTATCTATTTTAGGCATATTCTCTTCTCCCTTTAAACAATTATAATAATTCTAAAAATTTATCAAATACATAAGTGCTGTCTTTTGGTCCTGGACAAGCCTCTGGATGATATTGAACACTATATACTGGTAATTCTTTGTGTCTCATTCCTTCTACTGTATTATCATTTAAATTGATTTGAGTAACTTTCATGCACTCTGGCACTTCACTTACGTAATATCCGTGGTTTTGAGCGGTTATAAATACTCTATCTTCTTCTAAATCTTTCACTGGATGATTTCCACCTCTATGACCGAATTTTAACTTTGATGTTTTTCCTCCGAATACTTTTCCTAAAATTTGATGCCCTAGACAAATTCCAACTACTGGTTTTTTGCCTACCATTTGTTTAACATTATTTACTATCTCTTCTAAATCATCTGGGTCTCCAGGTCCATTTGATAAGAAAATTAAATCTGGATCTATAGCTAAAACTTCTTCTGGCGAAGTTAAGGCTGGGAATATAGTTATATCACATCCTCTACTTGCAAAATTGTCTATTATATTTTGTTTTACACCATAATCCATTATTGCAACCTTAGGTCCATTTCCTTTTACATATTCTATTTCTTTTCTAGAAACAGTAAGAACTGCTTGCGTATTATCAAATGCTTGTAATTTATCATTTACATTATCTATTTTCGCATTATTATCTATAGTTATGATACCTTTCATAGTACCATTATTTCTTAATATTTTTGTTAAAGCTCTTGTATCTATTCCTTCAAGACCTATTATTTTATTTTGTTTTAAATATACATCTAAACTCATTTCACATCTAAAATTATTTGGTGCATCACTTTTTTCTCTCACTATAAAACCTTTAACTGCGACCATTTTAGATTGTACATCTTCCAAATTTATTCCGTAATTTCCTATTAAAGGATATGTCATTGTTACTATTTGTCCGTAATAAGAAGGATCCGTTAAAACTTCCCCATAACCTGTCATTGACGTATTAAATACTACTTCTCCCACAGAATCATTTAAATAACCAAAAGCCTTCCCTTCAAAAATCGTTCCATCTTCTAAAATTAATTTTGCGTTCATATATCTTGCCCCCTAAGCATTTTCTATTTCTCTTGCAATATCAATCGCTGATTGTTTTGGATTCTCACTTTGAGTTATAGGTCTACCAACAACTAGATATTTAGCACCATTTTTAATTGCTTCAGCTGGTGTTACTACTCTCTTTTGATCTCCTGCACTTGAAGATGATGGCCTTATCCCTGGACATACAGTTACAAAATCTTTTCCACAAACTTCTACTATTCTATCTACTTCTTTTGCAGAGCATACTATCCCATCAATACCTGCTTTTTGTGCAAGTTTTGCCCTTTTAATAACTAATTCCTCTGTTGTCATATTACATCCTATGTCTTGTAAATCTTCGTTACTTAATGAAGTTAACACTGTAACTCCTACAATTATAGGCTTTTCTATATTTAACTTTGCTGCTTCTTCTTTTGCAACTAATGCACATTGTCTCATTCCTTCTAAATCTGAAACATGTATTGTCATTAACCAAACATTATCTCTCACTGCTGCTCTTACTGCACTTTTCATAGTGTTTGGTATGTCATGGAATTTAAGGTCTAAAAATACCTTTTTACCTTTTTCTTTAAGATACTCTAGCGTTTTACCTTTAGTGGCAACATATTGTTCTAATCCCACCTTAAATATATCTACACTATCTTCTAACTGGTCTATTAGTTCCTTAGCCTTATCAAAATTATCTGTATCAATAGCCACAATTAATTTGTCTTTTCCATTTTTCATTTAGCTTCACTCCCTCTTAATAAAGCCTATAAAAAAATCCTTACACCAAAAGAGGTATAAGGATTCTATATGCATAATCTAAACAATCTAATTAGTATTAGTTATGTGTTATCTTTATCAGCCTCTCTGGACTATTTTAAAAGACTTTATTATATTTTTATTTAATTGAATTAATTTCACAAATAATTAATAAATAAATCAAATAATTATACAAGCCTCTCTGGACATTTTAACTAATTATTTTCAATTCATTAATCTTAATTTTATATAATTATTACACTTATTCTATTTCATGTCAACCATTCTTTATTCAATAAATAAATTTTTATTCTAAGTTTTTATCTATAATACTAATGAAATATTTACTTTTTCTTCTATCTTTTATGTTCTTTTTAATATATTCTACTTTAATATTTTTTTCCCTACAACATATATCAAAATGTCTTAAGGCAATACCCATACTTATTTTATTTTCATCTTCTATTTTTAATCTTTTTTTAGGATGACATTCATATACGTCAAAACCATAATCTCTTTCTTTAAATATCCATGGTTGTTTATTCATAATGGAAGGTGACACTCTTACTCCCTCTAATACATCTTTCCACTTAGGATTAAACTCGCTACAAATATCTTTCATTTTTTTTCTGTCATAACTTCTTTTACTTTTTCTAAATAAACTATCATACTGATCTGGATAACCAATTGCTAATACTGAAACTGGGTACTCTATTTCACTTTCATCAAGTATTTCATCTTCATCATCTAGTTCATTATCCATCTCTCTTGCATCTAATTGCATGAATTCTTCTACATCTTCTTTTTTCAACTTACATTTAATCCAAGTAGTTCCTACTCCTAAACAAGTTAATTCTAAAACTAACTTTTCTATGGCAAAGCCTACATTTTGCAAGTAATCTTCACCTTTATTTGAAGTTATAATTATATAGTGCGGTGCTTTTACTTCAGATTCTTTACCTATTAAAAAATGTATTAAATGTCCTCTCTCAATTAAATGGGCTTTAATATTTAAATCGTTATTTAGATAAGTTATATCGCCACATAGACGTTTTATTTCTTCTAGTAATGGTTTTTTTATTACCTTACTTGAATAACCTTTTATCGATTTTCTATAAAAAAGAGCGTCATATAACTCCATCTATAACCTCCTAACTGAAATGTTTTCCCATCCTTTATCATAACTATATTAAATTTAGATGTTATCAATTTCTTAATTTATTACTACTACATTATTATAAGATTTTTATCTATTTTTTAAAATAAAATATTTCAATTTTGTACAATTTTTTATCAAAATATTTTTTTATTATGAATACTTAAAATAAGTTTATGCATGATTATTTTAATATGATGAAAACTATAACATAATGCTATAATATGATTATTACTAAATTTTATAATTGGAGGATTAAAATGGATTTCGATAGAAATTTACAAAAATACGCCGAATTAGCAATTAAAGTTGGTGTAAATATTCAACCTAATCAAACGTTACTTATTAGAACACCTATTGAATGTGCTGATTTTGTAAGATATGCAGTAAAGTGTGCTTATGAAAATGGAGCTAGAAATGTCTATGTAGAATGGTCAGATGAAGAATGCTCTTTAGCAAGATATTTATACGCACCTGATGATGTATTTAATGAATTCCCTCATTGGGTTTCAGAACAATATGTACATATAGCAAAGGAAGGAGGAGCATTTTTAAGTGTATATGCATCTAATCCAGATTTACTTAAAGATGTAGACCCTCAAAGAGTTGCTAATTATCAAAAGGCTTCAGGTATAGCTTTAAAAGAGTGGAGATCTTATACCTTAACAGATAAATGTAAGTGGAGTATAGTTTCTGTTCCTACTAAACCTTGGGCACATAAAATTTTCCCTGATATACATGAAAATGAAGCTGTAGATAAACTTTGGGATTTAATATTTAAATGTACAAGAGTTGATCAAGAAGATCCAATTGAAGCTTGGAGACAACATAATGCTAATTTAGAAACAAGAACAGAATTCTTAAACAAAAAGAATTTTAAAACTTTAAAATATAAATCTTCAAAAACTGATTTAACTATAGGACTTCCTGAAAATCATATTTGGGAAAGTGGTGCATCTGTTGACCCTAATGGTATTAACTTTAATCCAAATATGCCAACAGAAGAAATATTTACTCTCCCTCATAAATATGAAGTAAATGGTGTTGTACATAGTACTAAACCTTTAGTTTATGGTGGAAATGTTATAGATGATTTTTCATTAACATTTAAAGATGGAAAAATCATAGATTGTAGTGCTGCTAAAGGTGAAGAAACTTTAAAAAATCTTATAGCAACAGATGAGGGATCTCATTACTTAGGTGAGGTGGCTCTAGTCCCTCATAAATCACCTATATCAGACACTAATGTAGTATTTTATAACACATTATATGATGAAAATGCATCTTGTCATTTAGCTCTTGGCTCAGCTTATGCTACTTGCATAAAAGATGGTGCAAATTTACCTAGAGAAGAATATGACAAATATGGAATAAATGATAGTTTAACACACGTTGACTTTATGATTGGTTCTACTGACTTACAAATAGTAGGTGAAACTCATGATGGGGAAACTGTTCAAATATTCAAAGATGGAAACTGGGCATTCTAGTTTTTTATAATAATAATTAAAAAGAGGCTATATAAATAGCCTCTTTTTATGTTGACGAGAATTTTTAATTTTGTTTAATCTAAATAGATTAATTTTAGTTGTTTACCAACTATTATTTAATATTAACATATAAACACAATTTATAATATATTTTTTACTTATTTAAATAGAAAATTTTTATAAACTGCCTTTCTATTTTAACATATTATTATATTTTTTTTCAATTATATTTTATACTTAAAATTTATTTTAGCTATTTCTACAGCAGATTTTGCATCTTTAGAGTAATAATCAGCATTTATTTTTTCAGCATATTCTTCTGTAACTACAGCTCCACCGACAAATACCTTAGCACTTATGTCATTTTCTTTTAAAGCTTCTATTGTCTTTTTCATATTTTCAACTGTAGTAGTCATTAACGCACTAAGACCTATAAGTTCAATATTTTCTTCCTTAGCCCTTTTTACAACTTCTTCAATAGGTACATCTTTTCCTAAATCAATTACTTCATAGCCATAGTTTTCAAGCATTATTTTCACTATATTTTTTCCTATATCATGAATATCTCCTTGAACAGTAGCTACTATAATTTTTCCTTTTGATGATGAATTATTATTGCTTAATCTATCTTTTATTATATTTAATGCAATTTTCACAGTTTCTGCTGATTGTATCATCTGTGGTAAAAATAATTCACCTTTATCGTATTTATTACCTACTTTATCTAAAGCTGGGATTAAAACTTCATCAAGTACATAATTTTCATCTTCAGTCTCTAAAATTTCAAAAGTTAAATCTTTAGCTTCTTCTTTTAATCCTCTTTCAATTGCATCTTCTAAAGTTAAATCTACCTCTTTCATAGATTTATTTACTTGTTTTACTGCTGAAACATCTTTAAATTTATCAATAAATTCTAAACAACCTTTGTCCATGTTATTTATTACCTTATAAGCATATACTGATTCTACCATTATTTTATTCTCTGTATTAATTATAGGTAAATCTAATCCTGCACCTAATGCTAAATTTAAATATGTGTTATTTAATGCTGGTCTATTTGGTATACCGAAGGAAATATTTGATACTCCTAATATAGTTTTACATCCTAACTTTTCTTTTACCATTTTTATGGCCTTTATAGTTTCCATAGCTTCACTCTGTTGAGCAGAAACTGTAAGAGATAAACAGTCTATAAATATATCACTTCTTTTTATTCCATATATTTCAGCTCTTTCTACTATTTTTTTAGCAATTTCAAATCTTCCCTCTGCTGTACTTGGTATTCCCTTTTCATCCAAGGTTAATCCTACCACGCAGGCTCCGTATTTTTTGACTAAAGGTAAAACAGATTGTAGAGATTTTTCTTTCCCATTTACTGAGTTAACAATAGTTCTTCCATTATAATATCTCAGTCCTGCTTCTAATGCCTTTACATTGGAAGAATCTATTTGTAGTGGAGTATCTACAACTTCTTGTATTCCTTTTATAACTCTCTTCATGGCTTTTTCTTCATCTAAATCTGGAACACCCACATTTAAATTAAGAATTTCTGAACCTTCGTTACTTTGTTCTAAGGCTAAGTTTATAACATAGTCATTATTACCACTATAATAAGCATCTATTAAAGGTTGTCTTCCTGTTGGATTTAATCGTTCTCCAACTATAGTAGGACCTTGTATATCAACATATTTACTTGCAGAACAAACTATAGTACTTTCTTTCTTATTTGGTGATTTCTTTTGAAGTAAATCCATATTATTACAAACTTCTTTAATAAATGTTTCATTAGTTCCACAACATCCACCTATAATAGAAACTCCTAAATCTACAAACTTTTTCACACCTTGGAAAAATTCATTGGCAGTCATCTTATAAATCGTTTTACCATCTTCTATTTCAGGTAAACCTGCATTAGCTTGAACAATTACAGGAACATTAGATAACCCTGTAATTATTTTTACTATAGGAAGTAATTGTTTTGGACCAAGAGAACAGTTAACTCCTAATGCGTCAACTCCTAAGCCTTCCAGTGTTGCTACCATAGATTCTGGTAAACACCCTGTGAAACTTCTTCCATTTTCATCAAAAGTCATGGTACATATAACTGGTAAGTTTGTATTTTCTTTAGCTGCAAGTACTGCCGCTTTAGCTTCATACAAATCCATCATTGTTTCTATTATTATTAAATCTGCACCACTTTTTTCACCTTGTATAGCTTGTCTTTTAAAAATCTCATAAGCTCTATCAAAAGATAGAGTTCCCATTGGTTCTAACATTTCGCCAATTGGTCCAATATCTAAAGCAACAAATCTAGGTTTACTTTTACCACTTTCTGAGATTGCTTGCTTTGCTATTTTAATGGCACTATCAATTATTTCTTCTACTGTGTATCCCAGTTTAGTAACTTTTAATTCATTGCATCCAAATGTATTAGTTGTTAATACATTGCTCCCCGCTTCCAAATATTTTTTATGTATTTTTAATAATTTATCAGGATTTTTCAGTCCAAATATTTCTGGATTATCTCCAATAGGAAGGCCTTCTCTCTGAAGCATGGTTCCCATTGCACCGTCAAATATTAGTAAATTATCTTTTAAGTATTTTTTTATCTCCACAACTATGGCCCTCCTTTTTATAATCACAATTATGTCTATTATTACAATAATCACAAGATTTTTTAGTACTTATAGCTTTCTTGTCAGATACTCCAATTAAAGCTACTACTGATTTTCTAGGTATCATAATTCCGCTATTAGTAACTGTTAAGCCTATTTCTTTTTGAGTGTTTAATATATTATTTATATCTATATTTTTATCTATGGATAAATCCCCATAACCAGGACTATATCTATAACTAATATATCTATCTTCACTTGATAAATTTTTAGCTATATTTTCTTGAACTACATCACAAACTTCTTCTATGGCAGTTGTAGCACAAGCATCCATAATTACGCCTTTAGTTAAATTTGTATAAGTTAACTTTCTTATTTCTCGTTCTATATCTAATCCTAAAGTTGTTGCCATTAATATACATTCATCACATTTTTCAAATAAATTATATATATCATTACTTTCTAAAATAAGATTTCCATTTTCTAATATAACTTGTTTTTTTCCATTTTCCTTGCTTATTTTCTTTATTGGATATCTTCTTAAAACAAATTTAGGATTTATTATTTTTTTAGTCTCTTCAATACTTTCATCAATAAGATTTGATAAATCTTCATTTATATTTTGATTTTTATATTGTAAATATCTTAAAACTTCTTTTTTGTCTATTTTAATTAATTCTTTTATATTGTTTATCATCTTATTTACCATAAATATTTAAAGAAAATCCTTCTTTCAATGCCTTTTTAGCATATTCTTTAGCACCAAACAAAGATAAATCTCTATAATTTCCACATTCTACTTCTGATGCAGCTATCATTTCTTTAGAATCTATTACCTTTTGTAAAGCTTTTTCTAAGCCTAGTTTCACATAAGATGGTTCAATATCCCCCCACATTATTAAATAAAAACCAGTTCTACATCCCATTGGTGACAAATCTATAATACCATCTAATTCTTCTCTTAAATATGTTGCTAATAAATGTTCTAATCCGTGTATTGCTGCTGTTCCAAAAGCCTCGACGTTCGGTTGTAAAAATCTTAAATCAAATTTACTAACCTTATCTCCTGATTTTCCATCTAGCACACAACATTTTCTTACATAAGGTGCTTTTACTTTAGTATGATCTAATTTGAAACTTTCTACTTTCTCCATATTTTAAACTCCTTATATTAAATTATTAGTATATTATTCTAAAATAATATTAATATTATTATAGTATTATTTCTTTATTTTTTCATAAACATTTAAAAAAACGTATCAAAATTGATACGTTTTAAAAATTTAAGCAACTAATTCCTCTGCTTTCTTATCTGATTTTTCTTTTCTTCTTTTCTCTATATTTATTATTACTCTATCAACTACTAGTCCGTTCATTATAACAGCTAATAAAGAATAGAATCCTTTATCTAGTCCAAATGTTAATGCACCACATATAACAACAACTAAATCAACTATTAATAAAGATATTCCTAAGTTTATTGTTGAATATTTATTTAGTATTTTAGCTAATATGTCTGTACCTCCTGTAGAAGCATTTACAGCAAAAGCTAAACCTATACCTGATGCTATTATAATAGTTCCTATTATAACTGCTAATAATAAGTTTCCTGTTAAAGCATGAGAGTGCATTACTTTTTCCATAAAGTCCATTACGAAAGATAAGGCAAAACTAGCATAAATAGTTTTCATACCAAAATCTCCACCGACTAATATGAATGCTATTACAAATAGTATTAAATTACCTAAGAATATTAATGTTCCTACAGATAAAAATGGAACATAATGACTTATTACTAAGGATAATCCGCTTAGTCCTCCACCTGCTATTTCATTAGGAGCATAAAAATATTGAATTCCAAATGCTACTAATATTATACCAATTGTTATAAAAATGTAATCTCTTATAGTTGATATTAAATTATCTTTTTTCATATTTACATTCCCTTTCTGTATTAAAAAGTTATATTTAACAACTCAAGTATATATTATACTACATATTAAGATTAAATATATTAGTTTTTAGTGGTAAATGTATATTTTCTTTTATGATATAATTACTTTAGGAGTTGATAATATGTTTTTTATAGGTGGTATCTCCAATGAAGAGAAAAAATTAGACTATGTTCAAAATACTATTTGTCCTAAATGCGGGAAATTTAGTCGAATGGAAGTTTATATGACATATATGTACTTTAGTTTATTTTTTGTTCCTATTTTTAAATGGAGCAAAAAATATTTTGTTAAATATACATGCTGTAATAGTATTTATATTTTAGATGAAGATATAGGTATAAAAATAAATCACAAAGAAAATATTTCTATATCAGATGATAATTTACATTATGTAGATAATGATTTTTCTACTTTTAATAGATGTAATAATTGTGATTACATCTGTGAGCACGACTTTGAATACTGTCCTAAATGCGGAAAAAAACTATAAATTTATACAAAAAGACAGTAAATTAATTCAATAGTTTTATTCATTAATTTACTGTCTTAAATTATATAGAATAAACATCAGAAAATTCTATATTACATTTATCTATTTTTGAATGTTCTTCTATGGGATATAGTTTTAATGATTTTTCATTACTTTCTCATTTTATTGGAATATAAAATATAAATTCCACACCAGATTCAACATTAGTATTTAACTAAATTTTCCCTCAATGCATTTCAACCATACATTTTACTAAATATAAGCCTATACCGCTACCTTCATTTTTTCTTCTTATATTATTATCTGTTTGTACAAATCTATCAAATATTTTCTTAGAGTTTTCCTCTGAAATAGAAGAACCGTTATTTCTTTCGTGAACAAACAATTGCTCTTCTTGATGATTAACTTTAATTTCTACATATATTTTTCCGTTATCATATCTAAATTTTAAAGAATTAGATATTAAATTTAATATTATTTTTTCTATGGCATCAGGATTGCAAGATAATATTACCTCTTCTTCCTCTGTATTAAAAGTTTTATTCTTATTTTTATTATTTATATAATCTGCTGTAGATAAAACTATTTATTCTATTATATATAATTTTCAGGTTTTTGCTCCATATTACTTTCCTTTTTAACTTTATATACTCACATTGTTATTATTTATTATAATTAATAATAGCAAAAAAGCTGTTCCATGTGAAACTAAATTCACTGGAACAACTTTTATTTAATTATCTCTATCTATTTTATGCTTTTTTTACAACACTTGATTTTAATTTCATAGCTCCAAAACCATCTATTTTACATTCTATATCATGTCCATCAGCAGCATCTGGAACTAAACGTATACTTTTTACTTTTGTTCCTATTTTTATAGAAGATGAAGCACC
>JABLTO010177412.1_pt1 | contig 12446 bp, 8 predicted proteins | sample 7160091 | NCBI WGS metagenome assembly JABLTO01 (sample SAMN14651225, study PRJNA627086) | human gut metagenome | isolation source: feces | host: Homo sapiens
GATGTCGGAGCGAGTAAAAATGCCGGTCAGGCATTTTCTGCGAAGCGACTATCTTCACATTTTCTTCTATATTAAATTTCTGGTTTTCATTTCTTTAGTCTCTCAAATTAGTAGTTAATCTGCTCTGTATTCTTCTGGAATATCTTCTTCATCCCATACGATAACATTAAAGTTTTTCTGGCATCCCATCTTGATTCCAAAGCCAAGTACATTATCTGTAGAACGGTCTAAAGCAACTTTGATAAAATCAACGGCTTCTTTATGTTTGGTTCCTACAACATATACGTTAAAGTTTTTGGAATATTCTCCATTTAAAACGGTGAATTCTCCTTTTTTTAAATGTTCATCGCGTTCTGGTGCTAACTTTCTCTTTTCAAGTATTGTCATGATATCTCCTCCTAAAAATCTTCACAATAAACCATTATAACATTTATTGCGAATACTTCAAGGTGTCTTGGAGAAAGAATTATTGTGGAATTTCCTGTGTAGAACCTGTCATTAAAAAGTTTTTACAAAGATATCCCTCGCGCACACCGTAGCGGGATACCCATATCTTCTCACAGTGAAGTCTTTCTATAATTTCTTTTACAACAAGCATACCGGGGATGATCGTGTGGACACGATCTGGGCATAGTTTTAAAATATAATTACGGGAAGCAGCATCACGTTTTAATAGTATTTTTAAAATTTTATTGAATTCTTCTTTTGTAATGATTCGATTATTTTCCTCTTTGTTAAAATGGTAATTGACAATATTTAAGATGGCACGACATGTACCGCCGACACAACAGACTTTTTCTGGTACTTTTTTTGGAAAATCAACAGCATCGAGTCGTTTTGAAATACGTTTTGCAATCGCTTTTTGTTCTTTTTTATCTGGCCATAAACCGGAAACGTGATTGTGGAAAAGATTTAAAGAACCGATAGAAATACTTTGGGATTTTTTTACTTTTCCATTTTTTACACGAACGAATTCGGTACTTCCACCACCAATATCGAACATAATACCGTTCTTTAAATCGGTTGTGTACAGGGCACCATAGTAGCCTAAGATACCTTCTTCGCTGCCGGCAATGACATCAACACAAAGACCAGTTCTGCGCTTGATTGTTTCAAGTGCTTTTTCTGTATTCTTGATATTACGTAAAGAAGCGGTAGCAAACACATGCATTTCATTCACACCAAGCTGCTGTAAAAGGACTTTGAAATCAAGCAGTACGGCACATGCCTGATTGATACCATCATTAGACATAATTCCATGGGAGACATATCCGGCAAGACCGGCCATATATTTTTTTGAGAATAAGGTTTCAAAACTCCCATTCTCTAATGTATTGTAAAGAGAAAGACGAATTGTATTGGAACCTAAATCGACAATAGCACATTTCATAAATATTAACCTCCTGATAAAATCGCTATAATTTATAATAACAAGTATTGGTAAGAAAGGAAAGAAATATAAGTCAAATTTATGTAAAAAAGAATATGAAAAATAATATTGAAATAAAAAAAAGATTGTGATAAAATAAATGTAATATTTTTACAATGAAGGAGTTAGCTATGGCAAGTCAATGTGATTTATGTGCATATTACTGGATTGATGAGGAAGATGGGACAGGAGAATGTCAGGTGAATCTAGATGAGGATGATCTGGCAAGAATGTTGTCTGGTTCTGCAGATAGTTGTCCGTATTTTCAGATGTATGATGAGTATAAGATTGTGCGGAAACAGATCTAGAAGATAAGATGTAGAATAGAAGATATAATCGAGGATTAAATCCGGGGGGGGGAATGGAAGGTGGTTAACAATCAGCTTATCAAAGTATTAGATAAACTGATTTCGCTCTTTATTGTATTCAAAGCCTGCAGAAGATAGTTTTTCTTTAAGAGTATTCTCATCAATATTCATATCTTCGCATAAAGCCCCTAATGAAGAGTAGAAGTCGCGTAGCTTTGTGTTAATGACACTGTAAAGCATAATTGAATCTTTGGGTAATTGTTCCATATTTGTATCCTTTCTTAGAAATTAATCATAAATACACTGGGGAATTCTTGGATGTTTAATAGCATAAGTTTTATCGAAATCCTCTTGGAGATAAATGAACACAAAAAAAGAGATGTCTACACATAAATATATAAAATAAATATTTAAGAACCAGTATAGTAGTGACATCTCTTTAAAATTAGAATAATATGTCTAATTTATATTTAAATTATATATGAAATTTTAGAAAAAAGCAAGAGAAATTTCAAAGAAACTTCTTCATAAATTAAATCTTTTGTTTATGAAATTTTCGTTACAGTGTTTTGATATCGCTAATTTACAGAACATCCAATTATTCTAAGATTTTTCCGTCAATACTTATCGTTACAACCTGCCATGGAATGAATTTTCCACTATTTTGAAGTGCTTTTTTTGCTGCCATCTCAAGACCGCCGCAGCATGGAACTTCCATTCTTACAATCGTTACACTTTGGATATTGTTATTTTGAATGATCGCAGTCAGTTTCTCACTATAATCTACCTGATCTAATTTAGGACAGCCAATTAATGTTATCTTGTTTCGGATAAAATCCTGATGGAAGTTTGCGTAAGCGTAGGCAGTACAATCGGCTGCAATCAGAAGTTTTGCATCGTTAAAATATGGTGCACTGACAGGTGCAAGTTTAATCTGTACCGGCCAGTTCTGAAGTTTTGATACATGGTCTGCGGTTGAAGATAGTTTTTTTGTTTCAGCTATTTCCTGTCGCTGAATCTGCATACTTTTAGATCCGGGACAGCCAACATGTGCAGCCATTGTCTGATTTTTTGCTAATATTTTTTTCTGAGCTTCTTTTACAGCTTTTTCATCGTATTCCGGTGCTTCTCTTTCTTCAAAGGAAATGGCTCCTGTGGGACATTCCGGGAGACAATCGCCTAGTCCGTCACAGAAATGCTCTCTTACCAATTCGGCTTTTCCGTTAATAATGTCAATAGCACCTTCATGGCAGGCATCTGCACAGGCACCGCAGCCATTACATTTTTCTTTATCAATTCGAATAATCTTTCGTATCATTTTTATCCTCCATCAATAATATTTAACTTTTGTTTCTATCAGAATTATAGTATTATAAAGACATCTTGTATGTTTGATTTCCAACAGAAGGGATGATTTTGAAAAGTTATTTATTACATAATGAAACCATGATTGGTAAATTAAATTGTGGAAAGGAATAATATGCAGCAAAAAAATTTAAACCAAAAGAATCATATTTTAAAGAGAATCCGCTGTTTCTGTTTGAGCATATTTGTAGTATGTCTGACTTTATCGGTTTGTGTTCCTGTAAATGCAGCAACAGGTCAATCGGTAGTGGATGATACAACGCAACAGGAAACAAAAAAAGCAGACACGCAGATGAAGGAGCAGAGGACCATACGTGTCGGTTCATTTGAAGATACCTTTAATTATGTCGATAAAAACGGTGTCAGACGAGGATTTGGCTACGAACTCATGCAGGCTCTCGGTGGATATGCCGGATGGAAATTTGAGTATGTGAAATGTGACTGGTCCAACTGTTTTGATAAGCTTGAAAATGGTGAGATTGATGTCATGGGCGATATCTCGTACACCGCTGAACGTGCACAAAAGATGCTTTTTTCAGAGAAACCTATGGGCGAGGAAAACTATATCCTTTATGCTGATTTGTCCAATACGGATATTGTGACAACTGATATCAAGTCTCTGAATGGGAAACGTGTAGGTGTACTCATGGGTACAGAACCAGAAATTATGCTGACAGAGTGGGAGAATAAGAATGGCATACATACAGAGCATGTAAATGTATCTAATAATGATGATGTCGAAAAGAAATTAGCGAATCATGAGATTGATTGTTTTGTATCTCTAGAGGAATCCATTTGGTCTGAACAGGGAATATCATCTGTTACCAATGTTGGTCAATCAGATATATATTTTGTAATAAACAAAGAGCAAAGTGATATCAAGACGGAGATGGACTATGCTATGCGCCAGCTAGATCAAGACAGTCCTTTTTTTAAGGCAGATTTGTATAAGAAGTATTTTACTCTTGATTATATCCAGATTCTTACAGGAGAAGAAAAATCATGGCTGGAAGAACATGGTCCTATAAAGATAGGATTTTTGAATAATGATACGGCGGTATTTTCTATGGACGAAGAGACTGGAAAACTTACCGGTACACTGACGGAGTATATCTCTTACGCAAAAGATTGTTTGGGGAATCAGACGCTGGAATTTGATATACAGGCATATGACGATTATGACGAAATGCTTCAAGCATTACAGGAGTATGAAATTGACATGATTTTTTATGCGAGCAGAAATCCTGGTTTTGCAGAAGAAAAAGGATATGCACTTACAAATACAGCCTGGACCTACAGCCTGATGGCAGTAACTGACGAGAAATATTTTAATGAGAATGAGGTATATACGGTAGCTGTGCCAAAGGAAAAAGAAGCCTTAAAGCAGCATATTGTTTTTAATTATCCCCAATGGAAACTTGTAGATTGTGATTCGCTTGCTGATGCGGCAGATATGGTCATGAATGAAAAAGCAGACTGTTTTCTCATGGGAACCAGCCAGGCGCTGAAATATGATAACGATCGAGATTTCAAGAGTGTTCCACTTACAAAAACAATGGAGGCATGCTTTGCAGTAAGAGGAGGAGAGGGACACCTTTTGTCGATACTGAATAAAACTTTGAAGGCCATGCCGTCAGATATGCTTACAAGTGCACTTGCTATTTATGACAGTACAGCAGATAAGGTAACATTTTTGGATTTTGTAAAAGACAATATGCTTGCTTTTTTTGCCGCCACAGGATTTTTTGTACTCAGCATAATTGGCATTATCCTCGTACTTTTAAAAAAGGCAAGGAAAGCAGAATCTGTTGCAAAGCTTGCGGCAAATGATACACAAAAGCTCAATGATAAACTGGAAATCGCTCTGAAAAAAGCAGAAGATGCCAGTCTTGCAAAGACCCGTTTTCTTAACAATATGTCCCATGACATCCGCACTCCTATGAATGCAATTATGGGTTATGCACAGCTTATGGAGGACGAATTAAAAGAAAAAGAACTGCCTGAAACTTTAGAGCATTTGGAAAAACTGCAACAGTCTGGGAATCTTCTTTTGTCAATTATAAATAATGTACTTGATATGGCTCAGATTGAGAGCGGAAGGATGGAAATTGATGAGAACTATGGCCGGATTGAAGATATCTGGCAGACTTTATTTGAAATATTTGATGATGAAGCAAAGAAAAAGAATATTGCACTTCATTATACGATAGATGTAGAGCATGAGCATGTACTGACAGATACTACCAAGGTAAAAGAAATATTTGTCAATATCCTGAGCAATGCCTTAAAATATACTCCGGCCGGTGGTTCTGTTATGATGAATGTAGATGAACTACCATGCGATGAGTCTGGGTACATGATCGTGAGGACCAGGGTGAGCGATACCGGAATCGGTATGAGTCAGGATTATCTGACAAAGATTTTTGAGGCATTCACACGTGAGCGGAACACCACAAAGAGCAAAATCGCAGGAAGCGGACTTGGTATGTCCATAGTTAGGAAATATGTTGAACTGCTTGGTGGAACAATAACTGTAGAGAGTGAGCTTGGAAAGGGCAGTACCTTTATAGTTACACTAAAACATAGGATAGCAGATGAAAGCTATTATGTAAAAAAACACGTTGAAAGTTCTGGAACAGGCAGAGAAGTCCTTGAAGGCAGGAATATCCTTTTGGCAGAGGACAATGATCTGAATGCGGAGATTGCAGAAGCAATACTTGAACGTGCTGGTCTTAAGATAGAACGTGTGGAGGATGGCATTCAGTGTGTAAATAGGATAACAAAGATGCCGGCAGGAACATATGATATGATCCTCATGGATATCCAGATGCCCAAAATGGACGGCTATAAAGCAACACAGGCAATCAGGCATTTACCAGATAAGGATAAGGCAAGGATACCTATCATTGCAATGACGGCAAATGCATTTGAGGAAGATAAGAGAGAGGCTATTGCAGCTGGAATGGATGGTCATATAGCAAAGCCGATCCAAGTCGATAAGTTGCTGGCGATGTTAGCGGAAATGATCAGGCAACAAGAAACTCACCTATCGTGAGTTGAATAATGCAGAAAAGTGTAGACATAATAAAAAATGAAATGTTATAATAAAAACAGCATTTTTTGGCAAAACAAACAAAAGTCTGCGATGCAAAGCTGTAGGATCAATAAAATAGCAGTAGTTGCAGAAAAAAGTATGCGCTGTCTATCTGGCAGTGCTATTTTATTTAACAATTCATTTTGTGAAAAGTAATCAAAATTATTAAAAATTAAGGAACTGGATATGAGAAAAAATCGAAAGAATAACTCCCGTGCCCGGGGAAACAGAATTTATATTGCTGTATTTCTTCTGACCTGTAGTCTTATGTTGGGAGGATGTGGAGTAAAGAAAGAGAAAGCGGCTGACAGTGAATTGCCGGAGATTGCTATTGGAATGGATTATTTTGAACCTTACAGTTATCAGGCAAGTGATGGCGAATATAAAGGGATTGATGTGGAACTTGCTAAGGAAGCGTTTCAGAGATTGGGATATCAGCCAAAGTTTGAGAATATCGTCTGGGAAGATAAGGATGAACTCCTGATAGATGGAACAGTAGACTGTCTGTGGAGCAGCTATTCCATGAATGGAAGAGAAGACAAATATCAGTGGGCAGGTCCGTACCTGTACAGCCGCCAGATGGTGGTTGTAAAAAATGAAAGCGAAATCCAAACACTTCAGGATTTAAAAGGAAAGAGGATTGCAGTTCAGGCAACTACAAAGGCAGAGGATCTTTTTCTTCATAATATTAAGTCAGATCTGCCACAGATGCAGCAGGTGAACTGTTTTTCTACAACGAATGAAATTTATGCGGCACTTAGAAAGAATTATGTAGATGCGATTGCCGGGCATGAGGCAATGCTTGGCAGTCTGGTGAAAGAAAGTAAGGATGTTTACCGAATGTTGGATGAAAGTATTTATAAATCAGAACTTGGAGTGGCTTTTAAAAAAGGAACGCACGGGGAAACTGCAGCAGATCTTACAGAGACACTTAAAAAGATGCAGGAGGAAGGAATTACAGAAAAAATAGTTACAAAATACGGATTGGATGCGGACGAAATTCTGCCGGAAGGAGAACGAAATGAGTAGACAGATGAGGTCGCAGATGCCGCAGGTACAGAAAAAGAAGTTTGATAGAAGTGCATGTTTGCTGGTGTTTACGCTGATTTTTGTTGGAATCCTAATCTTTTCTCTGATGACAGCAAGTGATAATAAGAAGCTAAATCGTACACTGAATGAGACATTTGACTTTGTAAAAACGCGAATCGAAAGTTATGAGATTTATAATACGAATGATCAGGTGAAGAGTCTGGTACGTCTTATGGATAAAACAACAGAATTAAGCCGTGTCATAGCGCAGGAAGAGAATTTCAGAGCAGAAATGCTGGATAAGTACGCAAAAGAACAGCGTCTGACAGGAATACTTGTGCTGGATGAGAACCTGAAGGTGATAGAACAGACTGTGAAAGATGGAGATGCTATGCCATTGTGGCAGAAGCTGATTGAAAGTGATTATGTACGTGATATTGTAGAACATTCGGAAAAAACGTATACGACCCGTCTGAGAAATGAAGGAAAACTCTATGATTTTGCAGCGGTGGCAAGGCAGGATGCGCCAGGTATCCTGATCGCATATGCGCAGAAAGAGGAAGCAAACGAAATAAACGGAGACCTGACGATGGCATCGTTGTTTTCAAATTTTCCTTTTGAAATGAATGGATGTGTTGCAATCTGTGATGAGGATCAGATTGTCAGTACAAATAAACAGAACCTTGCTTCTCGTTCTGTAGAGGGCGCAAAGTCTCTGTATGAAAATGAATTTAAGTCAGGTGGAAATGGAATTGTCCATCTTCGTTCCAAGAATGGAAATTGGTATGGGCGCAAGGAGAAGATAAAAGACTATAATGCATACGTTTTTTTCCCGAAACATCAGGTATACATCACACGCAATACAATATGCGTGATTTATGATCTGCTTGCACTGCTTATTTTCTTATTTTATCGAGTGCTTAGGAGCAGAACAGAAAAGAAAAGTATTCTTCAGGATCAAAAGAGACTTCGTGTGATCAATGCACTTGGTCATGCCTATTCCTCTATTTCTCTTGTGAATTTAAAAACAGAGGAAATTGAAATCGTAAAATCTTCAAAAGATATGAAGCCGGATCAGCAAGGGGACATACTCTCTAAAGCACATCTGGAAGAATTGATACAGCAGGTTATTGCAGAACCATTTCGGGAAGCCTATTGGGAATTTGTTGATATGGGTACGGTGGCAAGTCGTCTGGAAGAACACAAAACGTTGAGTTTTACAGCGAAGACAGTGGATGAAAGATGGCTGACGATAATCATTGTACCGCAGGGATATGATGAAGATGGAAACTTAAATACTGTTTTGATTGCGAACCGTAATGTGACAGAAGAAAAAGAACGAGAGATAGAACAGGATAAGAATCTGAGAAATGCACTTGCAGCCGCGGAACATGCGAACCGGGCGAAGACAGCGTTTTTAAATAATATGTCTCATGATATCCGCACGCCGATGAATGCGATTATTGGATTTACTGCACTTGCAACAACACATATTGGCAGTACAGAGCTTGTTTTAGATTATCTGAAAAAAATTCAGACATCCGGACAACATCTGCTCAGTCTGATCAATGATGTGCTGGATATGAGCAGAATTGAGAGCGGCTCTGTCAGGATTGAATATACAACGGTACACTTGCCGGATATTCTGCATGATTTAAGAACGATTATTCAGGGATCGGTATACTCTAAGCAGCAGGATCTTTATATTGATACACAGGATGTATTTCATGAAGATATTATTATCGACAAGCTGCGTCTGACGCAGGTACTTCTGAATATTATCAGTAATGCTGTGAAGTTCACACCAGTCGGCGGGATGATTAACATTCGCGTTTCGGAGAAACCGTGCAGAAGAGAGGGATATACAACGGTAATCTTTAGTGTGAAAGATAACGGAATCGGAATGTCACCGGAGTTTTGTAAGCAGGTATTTGACTCATTTTCAAGAGAACATACTGTTACGGAGAATGGAATTGGAGGAACCGGTCTTGGGATGGCGATTACCAAAAATATCGTGGATATGATGGGAGGTACGATTCAGGTTGAAAGTGAAGTTGGAAGAGGAACAGAGTTTATAGTTATACTTGAATGTGAAACATCAGGAGTAACGGTAAAAAGGGAACCTATTCCGGAACTGAAAGGTGCCAGAGCACTTGTGGTGGACGATGATGCGGAAACATGCATGAGTGTAAGCAAGATGCTGCGTGAGATCGAGATGACAGCAGATTGGACTACATCCGGAAAAGAGGCAGTACTTCGTGCGAGAGAAGCTTATGAACAGAATCAGGAATTTAAAGTTTATATCATTGACTGGCTGATGCCGGATATGAATGGAATCGAAACTGTCCGAAGAATCCGCATGGTAGTCGGACCGGAGAGTCCGATTATTATCCTGACTGCTTATGACTGGTCAGATGTTGAACAGGAGGCAAGGGAAGCGGGAGTCACTGCGTTTGTATCAAAACCATTGTTTCTTTCCGAATTGCGGGAAGTGTTGATGAGTCCGGAGCAAAGAGAACTCATTCAGAATGAGAATCAGAAGATTCAGGCAGCGAGTCAGACAAGCTATGCAGGAAAGAAAGTTCTTCTTGTAGAGGATAATGAGCTGAATCGTGAGATCGCAACAGCGATCATGCAGGAAATTGGTCTGGATGTGGATGTTGCTGAGGATGGTACGGATGCTGTGAATATCATGTCATCTGAAAGAGGCAGCAACTATGATCTGATCTTCATGGATATTCAGATGCCGAAGATGGATGGATATACTGCGACCCGGGAGATACGTACATTGAATAATCCAAAATGTGCGAGTATACCGATCATCGCAATGACGGCAAATGCTTTTGAGGAGGATCGTAAAAAGGCGATCAAATCAGGTATGAATGGTCATATTGCAAAACCAATCAGTTCAGATGTAATTCTGGAGAATTTGAATCAGATTTTTGGAAGATAAAAAGAATTTTTTGGAAAGTTTAAGATTTTAAGTGAAGCGGACGCTGAATGGAAATGATGGGAGGAGAAGAATGCAGAAGGCAAACGATTACCGGAACTTAATATTGGGCTGCTGTATAACTGGTATAGTGATGCTTCTGGCATTCTTTTTTCTGTATCAAACTTATATTCAGAATATTATCTATGATGAACGATTGAATCAGATGGAAGAGGTTACTCATCAGATGTTTCAAAATCTGGAGGAGGTGATCGATTCCCACTGGAACCGGGTAAGGGAAGAAGGTAATTATCTGCGAGAAGCAAATGTACAGACGATAGATGAACTCTGTAAATATATGAAAAAGAAGTATGAATTATCAGCATATGAAGAGCAGAAGATTACATTGATAGCAGTGGATTCAGAAGGCGGATATTATACAGAACGTGGAAACAGAGGACTTTTTCGTGATTTCGATTATTTTGAAGATAATCCTAAGCAGATTAGTTTCGTTTTTGATTCTATGACAGATAATCAGTCAGAGATGGTGTTTCTAAAACGTCTGTCAAAACCGATACAGCTTCAAAATGGAAAAAAGAAAACAACGATTCGTTATTTTGGAATTGCTCAGAATATGGAACAGTTAAATCCTTATTTTAACTGCGATGCATATGACAGGAACAATAGTGTATATGTTTTAGATGATAATGGATTTAAACTGTTCAACAGTAATAAAGTAGAACTGATTAAGGGGCATAATGTATTTTCTGTTTTGCAAAAGATGAAATATCTCCATAATTCTTCTTTTGAAAAAACAAAGACGGAACTGGAAGAAAAAGGCTGTAGTTATTCTAATGCAGTGCTGGATGGAACAGAATATTTTTATGCACTAAAAAGAATGGAAAATGCCGAATGGACACTGATTTTTCTTGTTCCGGCAGAGTATGTTGCTACGAATACATTAGAACTTGTCAATTTTATCATGCTATTTATCGTTATATTTACGGTTATCGTAGCTGTCTGTGTTATACTGGGAATTTCTTTTGTTATGCGTAGAAATCAGCAGGAAGCAATCCTTGTGGAACGAGAAAATAATATCAAACTGGAAAATGTAAATACAGAACTGAGGAAGGCGAACTTGGCGGCAGAAGAGGCTTTTCAGGTGGCACAGGAAGCGAACAGATCAAAGAGCAGTTTCCTTGCGAATATGTCACATGATATTCGTACACCGATGAATGCGATTATTGGTATTACTTCATTGCTAAGACATGATGTGGGTGATAAGGCAAAGGTAATAGAGTATGCAGATAAAATAGATACATCATCACAGCATCTGCTGGGAATCATTAATGATGTTTTGGATATGAGCAAGATTGAGGCAGGAAAAACTATTTTTAAGTACACTGATTTTTCTATTTTGGATTTTATGGAGGAACTTAATACAATATTTCATTCACAGATAGATGAAAAAAATCAGACGCTTACGTTTATGAAAGAAAACATCCGGCACGAGTGGGTGAATAGTGATCAGGTTCATCTGATGCAGATTTTCAGTAACCTGCTGTCTAATGCAGTAAAGTATACACAGGAAGGGGGAGCAATCCAGTTTTTAGTAGAAGAATGTGAGACGAATTCTTTTGTCTATGCAAAGTACCGCTTCTTAGTCAGTGATAATGGCATGGGAATGTCATCTGATTTCAAAGACAAGATTTTTGATGCTTTTACCCGCGCGGAAAACTCTCTTACAAATAAGATACAGGGAACTGGTCTTGGCATGGCCATCACCAGAAATCTGGTTGAAGCGATGGGAGGTACCATTGATGTAGAGAGTGAGCCGGGACAGGGAAGCTGTTTTGAAGTGCTTATGGATTTGAAAATCGCAGAAGAAAGGTCTGTTTTACTAGCATCTCAGGTAGAAAAAGAGGAGCCGGATGTCAATGTTCTAAAAGGAATGAGGTTCCTTTGTGCTGAGGATAATGAGTTAAATGCAGAAATCCTTATGGAGCTGTTAAAGATTGAGGATGCCGAGTGTACGATTTGTGAAAACGGCGAAAAGGTTCTGAAGACATTTGAACAGTCTGCTCCGGGGGATTATGACATGATTTTGATGGATGTGCAGATGCCTGTTATGAACGGCTATGAAGCAACAAAAGCAATCCGCAGAAGTTCACATGAACTGGCAAAGACAATTCCGATCATTGCCATGACCGCCAATGCGTTCTCAGAAGATATACAACATTCTCTGGCAGCCGGTATGACTGCACATATTTCAAAACCAGTGGAGATGAAGGC
>JABLTO010104153.1_pt1 | contig 12445 bp, 14 predicted proteins | sample 7160091 | NCBI WGS metagenome assembly JABLTO01 (sample SAMN14651225, study PRJNA627086) | human gut metagenome | isolation source: feces | host: Homo sapiens
CAATTTATTAATACTTTTCATTTATCTTTTCTACTATTACATTTTTAAATTTATTCTTAAAATTATTAATTACACTTTCTTCTGCATATACATCTACACTTTCTATTGATACATCATTTATATCTTTTTCTAGTTCATTATATAAATAATTTGAACTTAATACATTTAAATATTCCTTCTTTAAAGTATCTATTCCAGTATTAATACTTGAGTTATCAAAAGAAAAATATTCCTTATCCTTAAAATAATCTTTTAAATTTTCATCATATTTTACATATATTTTTGTTATATAACCATTATTAATAAAAGAAGTTAATTTTAATTTAATAGTTCTTATTGTTAATGGTTCTTTAGAAAATATTAATTTATAATGATTACCATTTTTTGCATTTTCCATAAAAACAGTTTTAGAATCATTATTTTTTCCTATAAAAATAAATAAAAAAAGAAATAATATAATAATTAAGATTATTTTATATATAGTTTTCATACATATCACCTTTTTATATTTTTTGACAAAATACTACATTTTATTCAAAATTTTGATATAATTAAGTTCATGAGGTGATAAAGTATGAAGATTGCAGTTATTGGCGCAATGGATGTTGAAGTTGAAAATTTAAAAACAACATTAAATTTAAAAAAAGAAGATAATAATGATATTTATGTAGGAATTTTTTGCAATAAAGAAATAATTCTTAGTAAAAGTGGTATTGGTAAAGTAAATTCTGCAGCGAATACACAATATATAATTGATAAATATATGCCAAACTATATTATTAATACCGGATGCGCTGGTAGTTTAACAGATAAATTAAAAGTTATGGATACAGTTATATCATCTTTTGTAACATATCATGATTTTACTCCTATTAGAATTATGAAATATTCTACTCCTGATGATGGAAATATAAAAGCTGATGAAAAATTAATTAGTATTACAGAAGATATATTAAAAAAAGAAAATGTTAATTATTATGTATCTCCTATTACTAGTGGTGACTGTTTTGTTACTGATTCTAAAGTAAGAGATGAAATATATAATAGAACAAAAGCAACTATTGTTGACATGGAAAGTGCAAGTATTGGTCATATATCAAGAAAAAATAATGTCCCTTTTGTATGTATTAGAACTGTTTCTGATTTTGCTGATGGTAATGATGATTTTGAAAAAGAAGCAGGAGAAAGAAGTACAGAAATAGTAAAAAAAATTATAGAAAACCTATAATTTTTTTATTTATCATATTTATTCATTATATAAACAAATGCATCACTATCTGATTTTACAACAAATATTACTTCATTTTTATCATAATTATCAAAGTACATTATTGGTTTATTTAAATTCTTTTTAGCGTCTACTAGTTCATCAAAGTTTGATACTTCCATCACTTGTAAATCACCTAATTCTGGCATTGAATTTACATTTACAATCATTTTATCATATTCTTTTAATACCCTTTTTAATTCTAAATTATATCCACTCATTTTTGGCATTATTTTAAATATAAATGCAAAAACAAATATTACATATAATATATCTAATTTATAAACTATATCACATAAAAGTGAGAATAAAGTATACCCTTCTTTTGTTTTCTCATAGTTATTAATTGAACCATTATTATCTATTGTAGTTATAAAGTCTTTTATTTCTGTTGTTTCTTTTCCAAGAGGTACAATTACTTTTAAATCATAATTATTTTTAATGTCTTCATTTATACCTTCTTTTTCGCCATTTATATTTACATTTACAGTTATTATTAAATTACCATCCACATCTACTGGATATTGATTTTTAAAATTAGTAACAACCTTATTATAATCACTAAAATTAATATTAAAATCATCATTTATACTAATAGTATCTTTTTTATCTTTATTATAACTATTTTTTCCAATTACTTTACTATCCTTATATAATATTTTATCTGATGAACCTTTTTCATTTATTATTGTTTCTGCAAGTATTTCATATGAATAATTATAGTTTGCTATATCAGTTGATTTTAAACTATAATCAAGTTTAAATTTTATTTTATCTATCATATCAGATATAAAACTTCTTTTTTCACTGATACATTCATCTTTTATAATATCATTTTTATTTAAACAAACTAAATAAGATAACTCCCCTGTTTCATTATAAGATAATGATTTATTTACCTTATTTGTTTTATAATTTATAAATAACGCTATTGAAGAAATTATTAATACTAAAAATATTATTACTAAAAATACTATAAATTTTATCCAGTTTGATTTTTTCTTTTTTGTTTTCATATATTCACTTCCTATTTTACTAAAACTAGTTTAACATATTTTAATGATATAAAGAATATTTTTTACATTTTTTACATAAGTTTTACATATTTTTAATGTAAAGAAAAATGATGCATATGCACCATTTTAATTATTTATTTTTCTTTTGCCTTATTATATCATGAGCAATATTAATACCAAAGAATACAATAAATATTGTAAATACAATGATAAAGTTATGAGTTAATAATTTAGATTCAATTGTTACTAAACTTTCTCTTAATAAATCTATTGTATATGTCATTGGAAGAATTGGATGTAGCCATCTAAATCCTTTTGTTACTGTTTCTATTGGGAATGTTCCTCCTGCTGCGGCTAATTGAAGTACAAGTAAGATAAGAGCAATAAATTTACCAATATCTTTAAAATTTACTATTAACAATTCAATTATAGCAACAAATGTATTAGCAATTAATACTATTGAAACATAATATAATAAAACGTTAGTTATTTCAAAGTCTAATAATATTTGTAATAATATTCCAAGTATTATACCTGCGAGCGTTGCAAGTCCATGATAACATAATGTTCTTTGTAATAGTTTCGGATTATTAATTGATAACCTTTTAAATCTTTCTTCTTTATCAAAGTATAATACTATATAAAGCATTAAGCATCCAACCCATAATGCGATTGATATAAAGAATGGTGAGAATGCAGTACCATAACTTGATACTTCATTAACAGCTTCTGTATCAACTTTAACAGGTTCGTTACTATATTCTTTTAATCCATTTACTTTTGCTACTTCTTTTTTAGTAGTTTCAATATTTTCATTTAATTCGTTTTTAGCAGATGATACACTATTATTTAAAGTATTTATTCCACTATTTAAGGAATTTGCTCCATCATTTAAAGTATTAATACCATTCATTATTTGTTCAGAACTACTATATAATGTGTTTGCTCCATCAAGAAGACTATTTGCACCATTTTGTAGTTTAGTTATTTTTTCATTTACTGTACCAAGTGATGATACACTACTATTTAAAGTATTTATTCCAGCATTTATTTCTTGATTGCTTGAATTTAATTTATTACCACTAATAGTTAAATAATTTATAGCATTTGTTCCACCATAATTTGGATTATTAGCAAGCATTCCTTTTGCAATTAAGCATGCATTCTTATCATATTCTGTTATTGTACTATCTCCTGCTTCTATTCTTGCACATGTTGTACTTACAACTATACTTGCTAAATTATTAGTGTTTGCAAGTGCAGAATTTACACCTGTCACATAACTATTTAAACCAGTTGTAAATGCATCACTACCATTTTTTAAATTTGTAACACCAGTTTGCATAGTAGATAGTCCACTTGTTAACTGATTAAATTCTTTTGCTCCACTAGCAAGTGTATTTGTACCACTTTGTAAACTTTTTACGCCTTCATTAAATTTAGTATAGTTTTGTTTTAAACTTTCTGTACCACTTGTAAGTGTATTTGATCCTTCTTTTAACTGATTAGTTCCATCATTTAATTTATCAAATCCATCACTTATATTTTCAAGTTTATCAGGTACTTCTTTAACTGTATCAGATAAAGTACCTACTATTTCTGAATTTACTTTATTATCTAGATTTTTTTCAACTACATTAACTACATTGTTAATTATTTGGCTTGCTAGATAATTTGATTTTTGGTTAGGTGAATATGTGATAGTTGCATGTTTCTTATTTGTTGTACTAGCACTTTCCATACTTTCTGTAAAATCTTCTGGAATATTTATAACAGCATAATAATCTTTATTATAAAGACCATCTTCTGCCTTTGTACTATCAACTACTGATAATTTTAATTTTTTACTATCCTTTATTTCTTTTACTAATTCTTCACCCTTAGAACCTTTATCTTCATTTACTATTGCAACAGGTAAATTATCTATATTACCTTCACCATATGGATTCCAATATGCTTTTAAATAGAAAAAACTATACATAAATGGAATTATTAATACGGCCGCAATTATGACATAATTAAAAAACTTATGATTTTTATTTTTCATATTTAAAACCTCCCTAATTTAATAAACCATCTTTTAATATGTTTGTAACTTCTTTGGTTACTTTCTCTTCATCAATTTCTCTATCATATTCAAATAATATTGATGAATATACTTTATAAATAATAAATGCAGTTAAATGTGCATCACATTTCTTTATTGTTTTATTTTGAATTTCTTGTTTTATTTTTTCTTCTATATAGCTAACAATTTCACCATCATAAAACTTTAAAAAAGAAATACATTCTGCAGTATTATTTTTAGATATCTCTTTAATAATAGTCTTTATTAAATCGCTATTCTTTCTAAAAAGTAATGATTCATAAAGTATTTTAGATACTCTATCTATAAATGAAGTACTGCTATTTACATCATTTTCTATTTTTTCTTTCATACTTTGAAGTTCTTCGCTTGCAAAATATTTAAACATTGCTTCTTTATCACTGAAGTAAGAATAAATAGTTTTTTTAGTAACATTTGCTTCTTTTGCTATTTCATCCATAGATACTTTTTTATATCCATACTTAGTAAAAAGATCTCTTGCTGCGTTTATTACTTCCTCTTTTTTATTCATTTTATCACTTCCTATACCAATATACCAAATCAGTATACTAGTATAGTATATGACTGTATTTAAAAAATGTCAACTTTTTTCGACAAAAAATAAAAAAAATAGACTTATTTGGTCTATTAGATTTTTTTCTTATACATCGTATGAGTATATTTAATGCCATTTTCTTCATTTTTATCCAAAATTATTTTTTCATATAATTGTTTATTAAATTCTGGAAAATAAGTATCTGCTTCTTTGTCACTTGCATCTATTTCTGTTAAATATAATTTGGATGCATAATCTATAAATTCTTTGTATATACTAGCTCCACCAATTATAAAAACTTCCTCTGTTTTATTTTTGTAATCTATAAGAAATTCTCTTATATTTTTGTATATTAAAACTTTATCAATATTTTGATGTGTAATTACAATATTTGTTCTTTTTGGTAATGGTTTACCAATTGAATGAAAAGTATTTGCGCCCATTACAACAGTTTTACCAATAGTTATTTCTTTAAAGAACTTTAAATCATTTGGTATATTCCATATAAGTTCATTATTTTTACCAAGTTCATTATTTTTTCCAATTGCCGCTATCATAGATAAATCCATATATTACACTTCCTTTACTATTTTTAAATTTAAAACCATTAGGGGCAACTTTACTGTTTTTAGAGACATTACAATGCAAAAATATAAAAAACTTTATTTCATTTTCTGTTAATCCATATTTATTATTATTTTTTTGTCCAAATAATTCTTGATTTGTTTATATGTTTCTTTATTTAATATTTCTAAATTTTCCAATTTATCACTTTACTTTTAAAGTCAACATTACTACCAAACATAATATATATAAACCATATTATAAATTTTTAATTATAAGTGTTATTTCTTTTTTTCTTCATCTTCATCATAGTAATAATCATCTGGTTCCATATCATCATCTTCCTCAAAATTATTTGGATCATAATTACCACTTTTAACTAAATCTTTTTGCCAATCTTCTAAATCAAAATTATTTATTTCTTCATCTGTATATTGAGAATAATTAGGAGTTTCTTTTTTATCACCTAAAGAAAATAATGATTTTAATCCAGTTAAAAATATTGTACCAAGTATATTATTATCTGATTTATTAGAATTATTATTAACTTTATTACTATTTTCCTCTTTATTTTTATTTATCATATATCTTAATCTTTCTTTATTATATTCTCCATAAGCATTATTTAATATAGTCTTTTTTTCTATTACAGAATTAATTCTATTAACTAATTCATCATCACTTATAAAATATTTATAAAGATTATTTTTATAACTATCCACAATACAATAAATGCCTTGTATACTATTACAATACACGTTTGCTATATTTGATGGTATATCACGATATGTATCTACGACTTGTTTATCTAATTTGTTATATGTATCAAAGAAATCATTAATATGTGTTTCTAGTTCAAAATTTAATTTTTGAGATACATTTCCCGATTTAATATTATATAAACATGCATATATGTGTTTACAATTTTTATTATTTTCTTCAAAATAAGGACATGTACAAGAAGTTTCTTTTAGTATTTCATTATTTAATCTAAAAGATATATCATATTCTTCTGTACCCATTACTTTACATTTATATAGATTATTATCATTAATAATAGTTTTTATGTGACCTAGTCTTGATATTTTTCCCCTCTAAAATAATTTTATTTTCAAAATATTTATCATAAATTGACATATCAAATAATTTTAATTTCTTTAACATATTCTTTTTACTCATAACTTTTTTTATTTTATAGTTCATTAAGATCACCTTATAAACATTATACTACAAAATATTTATTTAATCATCCTCAAGTCCATCATTCCAATCTTCTGAAATACAATTACTTTCATAATACATCTCTGATAAATTTTTTAACCTATCAAAAACTTTTCTTACTCCATTTTTAGATTTACAATAATTTGAAATTCTGTTTTTCTTAATACCTATAGAACAAGCCTCTGTATATGAATCAATATCAGCGCCTAAAAATATAAATTCCCAATTATTATGACTTTCAATTAATTTTTTTATTATATTCTTACTATACTCTATAGATGAATTTTCATATCCATCTGTTGTTATAATAAATAAAACTTTTTTTGGATTTATACAATCTAAATATTTTATAGTCTTACCAATCGCATCTAATAGTGCAGTACTTCCTCTTGTGTAATATGTTTTTTTATCCATCTTTTTTACATTTTTAATATTTGTTTGTTCTGTAATAATTTCATACCCATCATCAAATAATACTGTTGTTACTCTTACATTTTGACTTTTCATCCTTTTCAAATAATTATTATAACTTTTTATAGTATCATTTTCCAATCCTGACATTGAACCACTTCTATCAAGTAAAAAAACAATATCTGTTACTTCTTTTTTCATTAATATCACTCCTCTTTTCATTGATATATTGCCAAAATATAATTTAAAATTGGTCTCTAAATAAGCGACAAATATATACTATATGGTATAATAGTTCTTGAAAAGGATGATATATATGAAAGAAGAACTTAAACAATATTTAAAAGAAAATTTAGAAAAAAGCAATAACAGAAAAAAATTTTTTAAAAACTTTATAACACGAATAAAAGATATATCTAAAAATGATGAATTTGAAGAAAATGAATACTACAACATTTCATCAATTGATACTACTAATGAAATTAATGATTCTAATATTGATAAATATATTGAAAACAATGAAAATAAATATAATGACTTTCAAACAACTCTTTTTAAAATGATAGATGATAGGAATTTAAAAGATAGTGATGTTTATAATAAAGTACATATTGATAGAAGATTATTTTCAAAAATAAGAAATGATAAAAAATATCATCCAAGTAAAGAAACAGTTATCCTTTTAGGATTATCACTTGAACTTAATGAACAAGAAATTGATATACTTTTAAATAGTGCATCATATTCATTACCAAAGAATAATCGTTATGACTTGATAATTAGATTTTGTTTTATTAACAAAATTTATAAAATATCTACTATTAATGACTTATTATTTGACTATAATTGTAAATTATTTGATTATTAAAATCTAATAAAAATTTGAGAGGTTTTGCTCTCTTCAGGGGGCCGCTGAAATATGTTTTTAAGAACTGTTAAATCATTGATAAATATTGATAAATCCTAGTAAATACTAGGTTTTATTTTTGTAATATTTTAAAAATTATTAATACATTTTAAATATTATGGTATGTAGTTTGGTATGTAAAATTTTAATTATGTTCTTTTAGGTATGTAAAAATTATTACACTATTACACTTATATTTAGGTGCCAACTTGGCACACAAAATTATCTTCCGTATTATTCTTAATTGTATTAAATAATGTAGTAAATATTGTAGATATTTTTAAAAATAAAAATCGAGATTTAATTTTCTCGATTATTTATTTGAATTCCGAGAGATTATAAGTTCCTAATTTATGTCTTACATAATTCTCAGTTGGATTCTTTGGTGCACCATCATAATATCTGTTACATTGTCTTTTAAAATATTTAGTCATAGTTTTTATACTTTTAAATATCTTATTTCATTAAATATTCAATGTTGCCTTTATGAACTTCAAAAAATGCATTTTCTAATTTTTGATAAGCAATATTAAATATATCTTCATCACTCATAAAATCTAATATTCTTACGCTTCCATACAATGATAATGCTTTTCTTAAATAAGTATATATATTATAACTTCCAATTCCAGATTCACACTTTTTAAATGTTTCCATATATTCTGGATCATTAGCATATTTATCATATAGCATTTTTTCTGCTTTTAAACTGTTAAATACAATATTTCTATATTTACTATCAAATGTTAAGTGACGAATTCTTTCTATTTTTTCAAAAGCAAATTTTGTTAATTCGTATCTATTCTCAGTATTTTCATCAACAGTAAATTCTACCCAAAAATAGCTTCTTGAAAAAACATTAAACCAAAGTCCACGTTTATTCCCTCTAGCGAATATCCATTGTCCTTCAAATGCAGTATTTTTTTTTACTGGCATCGACTGAACTGCAACTCTATAAAATTTACCTAACTCAAGCCATACCCAGAATCTTTCATCAATTAATATATATCTAGGAATATCTTTCAAATGTTCATACAAACATACAGCATTATCAAATTCAACTTCTTTATAATTACCATTTGGTGATATTTTAAGTTCAAAATCTTCAATTTTTATTTTTCTTAACTCGAATGGTTCTTTATTTATCAATTCATTTAACCATGATGATTCAAATGGATTATTTCTTATTAGCTCTGTTACCTTTTGAGGATTACTATATAATGTATTTAAAGCATCATCAGTTATAAAAGAAATATTAATTATTTTGTTAAACATTTTCTTCATCCTCCTCACTAGCATCAGTCTTTCTTTTTATTATGTCATAAAAATCTTTAATTGATTTAACTGAACAATAATCGAATATAGTTTGACTAAATTCAAGTGCATCAAGATTGATAAATTCTTCATTTTTAATATCCTTGTTATAGATTTTCTTGTATGCATTTTGAATAGATAAAAACCAACTATGTGAATCTGAAATATCTTCTATTGTTTTTTCTTGATACTTTATTTCTGATTGAAAATCTTTTAAACATGATGATAATGCTGGAATAATTATTATTGAAAAGAAGAGATTATAAAATGTACTTTGACCATTTAATGCATCAAATTTCTTAAATTCATCTTCTGGTAATTCAATTTTAATTTTCCTATCGCCATTTATTACTTTCATATATTTTAATTCAGAATCATAACTTTCAACAACTGAAAATATCGATGAAACTTTTTTATCATCAAAATCATTATATTCTACTTTAACAATATATCCGTCATCAATTGCAATTGGGCAATACTTTTCAATGTTAAATTTATAACTATCAAAATCCTCATTAAAATCATTACTAGAAAAGCCAACTATGTTTTCTGTTGTATACACAATACTTGAAATTTCTACTTTTCCACTTAAATTACCTATTGGTATTATTATGTTTTTGGGTGTTGTAGATATTTCTTCAGTATATTTGAATATAGTTGATGATGATTCAATTACTATCATTGCTTTAACTAATTTTTTATCTATTAAACACTTTAATTCTTCGCTATTCGTTTCAATTCTAACATTTTTCAATGTGAAATTATTGTGGTCTTCTTCATTCTCATATTCTAATGAATATGTAGATTTTTTATAACAATTGTAATTTGTAGCATTATTTAATATTGGGTAAGGATATCCTCTTTTACCTATTTGCATATATTCTCACCTCACAAGCATATAAATCATCTAAATCTGTATTCATTTCAATTTTATATCTAATGCCATTCTCTATACTAAAATTCTTGATTCTATTTTTATCTATTTTTACTTCATTACCATTAATATAAGCTGATGTAACATTAGGAATATATCTTCCTCCTTTATCATCTAAATAATATAATTCTAAATCACAATTACTTTCATCATAGATAGAATTAAAAACTATCAAGTATTTACCATTTTCTTTATCTAAAAGTAAAATTTTTACTTTCATTCCACTTAATTGTACTGAATGAAGAACTTCTTCATCACCTTCTTGATTATAACCGCTGGTTTCATCACCCTCATGAATTTCAGAACCAGTTCCTAGATTATTTCCGCCTGGTTCAGATGAGTCATCACCATTGTCTTGGTGACTGCCAATATCATAAACTGATGAATTATCTCCTTCTTCCGAATTATCACCTATATTATTTTTAAGAATTACCCTTCTAGAATTTACAACTTTAGGCTTTTCAGTAACTTCTTCTCCAGATAAAGGAATATCATCATTGCCAAAATTATAATCTGCTAAATAATCTCCTGCACCATCTATATCAATTTCTTCTTTATCTCCACTTAATAAAACTTCATCAGCAAATATTTGAACTTGATCTTTTATTTCTTTAATTACTCTCTTTATTTCTCTTCTTAATTCAGTATCATCAGTTATTCTATTTGGTTCCCAATCTGTATGTTGTGGATTTTCAACTTCTCTTAACATACTATTTAACTCATTTTTTTCTATAATACATAATGCTGAACAAGGTTTTGCAAATGGTATTTTGAAATCTGTAATTTTCATATATGGATATCTAACCATAACACATTTATTTGTTGCAAAATTTTCGTTCTGCCTATCAAAATCTTTTAAATATATTTTGACGTTACCGTATCCTTTAATATCTACAGTCTTTGTGTGAACAAATTCATTATTTAAAAGAACATATTGTGCCAATATATTTTTCTTTTCACTAGGAATTATATAAGAATCATTATATACTATACTTTGTAATTTTTCTTTATTAATTTCTATACCATCAACTTCTACTTCTAAATCTCCATATTGTATTGCACACATAAAACTGTCTAGTATTTTTGAAATTATAGCTGCTCTCCAATTTTCTTCTGCTCTAAATCCAATAACATAAATGTCTGTTCCATACTTATCTCGAACAAAATACTTATCTAAAACTAGTGTTTCAAGAATTGGAAGTACCTTTTCAGACCTACAGAAATATCCATACCCCGTCGTACACATACCAGTTTCTTGATTTAACAATCTAGATGCAAGTTTAGAAATACCAATATATCCCTTTTCATTGTTTTCATTTAAAGTTGCATAGAAAACAGTTTGAAGATCACTTGCAACAAATGAAGCAAATTTACCTATTCCTTTAGAGCCACCACTATTCGAGCTAATCTTAGTTGTAAGACCATTCCCTTTAGTTAAATAATAAAACGCTTTATTTCTATCATTTGTTGCTACCCCTTCTAATCCTTTTGTATTAAAATCACTAATTCTTAAGCATAATATTTCTTCTCTTTCAACACACGATATCATTGAATCAAACTTTTTATAATATTTTGTATTTTGTTCATGTGAATCTCTACATGCAATCAATTCTTCTTTTAATTCTTTAATTCCAGGTATACTATTTGTCTTAATTAAAAAAGACTTAAAAACAATTTTTACAGGTTCTTCATTTCTTCTTGCATCAATAGAATTTTGGCATGATTCCCTTGCTAATGATGCTATTGGATCCTTTTTAAAAGTTTCAACATCTGTTGAATCTAAACTAGATTCATTTCCATATCCATTTTCAATAAATTTCCATTTAGGTTTTGCTCTAAAACTATCAAACATGCTCATACTACTACCTCCTACTACAATTGAAATCTTTTCGGTTTCTTTTTATCCTTTCTAAATTCTTTTTTTTGTTTATCAAGTTCTTTTTGTATAGCATCAAATATTGCTTCCATTTGTTCATCTGTATATTCATAAAATGATGTATTATTTCTTAAATTACTAAGTTTTGAAATTAAATCTATTATTTTATTAGTTCTATTTTCAGCAATTCTCTTGAAATTATCTTGCTTTACATTCATAATATACCTCCGTTTTCAACCATAAAATACTACATTTTCATTTAAAAGTCAATAATAATAATAAAATATTTTTAA
>JABLTO010230108.1_pt1 | contig 12432 bp, 7 predicted proteins | sample 7160091 | NCBI WGS metagenome assembly JABLTO01 (sample SAMN14651225, study PRJNA627086) | human gut metagenome | isolation source: feces | host: Homo sapiens
GAAGAGACACGGAATCCGATGCAAACATTCAGCCGGAAGAAATGCTCACATTTTTCTCCAACGAATATTCCATCTGCATTTCCACATGAAATCCCCAAGTGTGTTTCTTACAATATTACTTATCAATCCAAAGAACGATATTCTTATTGCGGCAATTCCTTTTTGTCTCCTTTATTATTCCAGCAGCCCCAGAAAGATTTCTCTCCGCTCCACTTCTTCCGCTTCCTCATTTCCGTCCGCCCTTGCGTGCAGCAGCGGATATTTTGACCCCGTGCGCAGCATCTCCATCACCGACGCATAGTTGGCATATTCCGGCGACACCAGAATCATTCCTTTTCCACGCGACAGTTCCTGCTCCATCAGGCTGCACAGATAGCGGAGGTTTGCTCCGTGAACCAGCGGAAACTTTTCCCGGATCTCCTGTAAGCGTTCGTCCGGCTGCTTCCAGCTGCCGTAGACGCCGCGGTAAATCTGCATAAATTCATGCAGCTGTTCTGTAAAATGCTCCGGAATCTTTCGCCCCGACTCCGCAGCAAGGAACCACAGATATTCCGAGAGCGGCATATACACCGGAACAAAAGCATGTTTCCTCACCGCTTCCTCCATATTCTGATTCAGATAAGCGCTATGCAGCACAATCGGATCGCCGGCCAGCAGCAGCTGTCTGTCCTCCGTCACATATACCGCCCACTCCTGTAAAAGGCTTTTGGTCCACTCCCTGCTCCAGGCATCCGGCGCGGCGGTCTTCTCCCGGAAAGAGGCACGCACCTTTTCCCGCCACTCCTCATCCAGGCAGTGCCATGCATCCCCGAGTAAGAGCACCTGCCACAAGATATCCGCTTCTTCCGCAAAAAGCAGCTGTTCCAGAAACGGTGTCACAAGATGCGCCCTCTTTCCGTCCGCCTCTAAGACCGCACGCAGGATTTCCGGAACCATTCCGTCCGCCTCCGCACCCTCGGTCTGGAATACCAGAAACTGTTTTTCCTCCCCGTCCGTCTCCTGCAGCCGGTTTGCAATCTGTCCTGCCGCAGCCGAGAATGTACAGTATTCTTTTGCGGTGCTGTACGCTTTTCCCGCATGAAGATCCTGCGACGTGTAATCCGGCAGCACTGCCGTGCGTTTTCCTTTCTGGTTCAGGTAAAGTGCCATCCACTCTGTATACACGGACAGCGGCGGCAGATACACCGTCTCCTGCTGCGGTTCTTTCATATCTTTCGTATCTTTCGTGTCTTTCTTCCCGTCCCGAAGCCGCCCGGACAATACGGCTGCCTCCGGCAGTATGGCGCGCTCCGTGCAGTTCTCTACATGGGATAAGCTGTTTAAAAACGCCTCGATTCTCGTTATCACTCCCACCTTGGACTGATGCTCGTCCACCTCTATTTTCAGGTACGGCTTGTCCCCCATAATTTCCGCAAAAAGGTGGGAGATCATGCCGTCCGGTCCGCAGCCGTGATTCGTCAGATAGACGGCATACAGATTCGGATGCTCCTTAATGATCTTCGCTCCCGACAGAATGTGCTGCGCAAATGGCCAGTACAAATTTGGATAATGACCGGACAAATCCACATCATGTCCTTTCAGATGGGAAAGTGTCAACACTCTGCACCCTCTCTTTAACATTTCCCCGGGAATTCCCATATTTAAAACCGGGTCTGACACGCCGTAGTTTCTTGTAATCAGAACGAGCACCTTGTCCTCCGGTTTCAACTCGTCCAGGATCTGCGCGCCCAGTTTTTCAGAATTCTTCTCACAGCGCACCATCGCCGCCGCGCCCTTCGCGAGCGCCGCCGCACACCGTGCCTTGTCGCATCCCAGTTCCTCACCCGCTTTGATCATCGCTCCCGCAAGCTGCGGTTTTCCCATATCCAGATCCAGAACCGGGCAGATCAGCTCCACGCCGCGTTCCGAAAGCCCCAGCACACTTGCGACAATCCGCGGCGCTGTCTGCATATAGACACAGCCGTAATTGTGCGCAACGCCGGAAGTCTCATGCCGGATCGTATGGATACACGGGATAAAAATGTAGTCCACCTTTTTTCTCGCAAGCCATTCCATGTGCCCGTGCAGTAATTTTACCGGATAACAGGTCTCCTCCGCCGCCATCTCCTGTCCGAGCGCAATGATCTTATCGTCCGTCTCCGGCGACAGCAAGACATTAAAGCCGAGAGTCTTAAAATACTGGTACGCCATCGGGAAAAATTTATAAATCATGAGCGCACGCGGGATTCCCACAGTCTTTTTCCCCGGCAGCAGCGTTCCGTCATAGCCTGCCAGAAACCATTTCTGGCTCTTCCGGTAATTCTCCTCATTCCGGATGCTCTCCTTTTGGGATGTGCCACCCTGCTCTTTTGCCGCGAGCGCCGCTCCGTATGCCCCGGTCACATCGTAAAACGGCGTGATGTGAAGCCGTTCTCCAAACACTTCATAGAAAGCCGCAACGATTCCCTCGTTATGCACGACTCCGCCCTGAAGGCAGATATGTTCTCCCTTGCGCTTATTGCCGACTACCCTGTTTAAATAGTTTCTGACAATCGAGCGGCACAGCCCTGCACAGATATCCTCCTTGTCCGTGCCTGCCGCAAGCTCCGCTGCAATCTTGGATTCCATCAACACGGTGCAGCGCTCTCCCAGATCGATCGGCACATTTGCCTTCAAGGCACTGTTTCCGATCTCCTCCAGCGATACTTCCATGCGGTTCGCCTGTTCCTCGACGAAGGAGCCCGTACCCGCCGCACACACTTTGTTCATCTCGAAATCGACGACCTGACCGTCCCGGATACTGATGTATTTGGAGTCCTGACCGCCGATCTCAAACACGGTATCCACCTCCGGGCACAGATGGGCAGTCGCGCGCGCCTGCGCCGTGATCTCATCCAACACCGTGCCTGCACCGGTCTTCTCCGCGATATAGTACCGCCCCGATCCCGTGACACCAATGCCTTCCCACGTGAGTGCTTCCCCGTATTTCCGCTTTAACTGTGCCATTCCCTGCTGCACCGCGCCGAGAGGATTGCCGCGCGTTCTAAGATACAGATCGTCAATGACGGCTCCGTCCTCCCCCGTCAGCACAAGGTTTGTGCTCGTGGATCCCACATCAATCCCGAGCCAGAGCTTTTCCCCGCCACGTAACGGTCTGGTCCGGTGAAGTGCCTCCTTCTCGTAGTCATATCGCGGCAGCGCCTTTCTTTTTTGCTCCTCATCCGCCATCTCCCTGCGGACCGGGTGTTTCCAGTCGAAGGCCAGCTTCCCGTGACATGCACAGGCTGCGATTCCGGCAGCAGACACCACAGCTCCCTCTTCCCCGCAAAGCAGTTCTTCCTCTTTTAATCCGAAGATATCACAGATGGCGAGGCGCACGCCTTCATTATAGACAACGCCTCCCGTCACAAGCACCGGCGGCTGTACCGGAAGTTTCCGCACGACCGCAGATTTAAAATTGCGGATCACGGCATAGGAAAGTCCGAGCAGAATATCTTCCACCGGCACACCTTCCTGCTGTCTGTGGATCAGGTCTGTCTTGGCGAACACGCTGCACCGTCCCGCAAGCCGCGGCACACTTTTCGCCCGTCTGACATACTCCGAGTAGGCGGACAGCGGAAGTCCGAGCCGGTACATCTGATCCTCGAAAAATGCTCCCGTTCCGGCGGCACATTCCCCGTTCATGGCGTAGGAGAGCGTCTCTCCCTCACGGATTCCGGTAAGGAAGCAGGAATTCTGTGCTCCCATCTCTACGATGCTTCCCGCGTCCGGATAGAGCATTCTCTGTCCTTCCAGAAGGCTGCTGATGCGGTTGATCTGCACTTCCTTTTGGATCCCCGGATACAAACAGACTGCACCGGGATTGACCGCTGCATACAAAATCCTGTCGCCGCACGATGTCTCCACCTGCCCAAGCATGTCCACAAGATTCTGATACAGTTCTCCGCGATGCAGTCTGTAATCTTTATATATGATGTTTTCGCCTTCGACAACAGCGATGGAAATACTTCCATTTCCGATGTCGATTCCAAGTCCTGCTTCTCTCATTGCTTTCCTCCGAAATTGCCTCTTACGCATAGTTAGAATATTCTAACTAAATGTATCACATTGCAAGAGCCGTTTCGGTTGCAAAAGCAACGGAATCAGTTTTCTATTAGAGAAAGATTCTCAAATAGTTCGATCAGTCTAACTTCAATCCTGCCAGAAGCGAGCCAAGGCTGGTTCCTGTTGATGTGTGGTCTGTGTATGCCTCCAGATCTTCCACGCCTTCGATATCTACCATCTCCTCTGCCAGCGCCTTCATGGACAGGCTGATCTTATTGTCGTTGGTATTCAATACCTTTGCCTTAACCTTCTCTCCGACCTTAAGTACTTCGGACGGCTTTCCGATTCTGCGCTCACAGATCTGTGAGATGTGCACCAGTCCGCTCAGTCCGTTGCCCAGATCAATAAATGCGCCGTACGGCATCAGGCTCTCGACAGTTCCCTCAAGCACGGTTCCCGGCACGATCATAGAGATCTTGTGATTACGCTCCTCCGCCTCTGCCTCGAGTGCGACCGCCTTTCCGGAAAGCACGAGTTTTTCACGCTCCTCATCCACCGTAATGACCCGGACCGGAATCTCTTTTCCAACCCAGCTCTCCGTATCCTCCACATAAGCGGATGTGATCTGGGATGCCGGAATGAACGCGCGGATCCCCTCAAGATATGCCACAACGCCTGCCTTCACGCTCTCCTTGATGCGGACGGTTACCGTTGTACCCTCCTCCATCATCTCTTTGAGCTTCTCCCATGCCTGCTCTTCATTGGCTTCCCTGCGGGAGAGAAGAATGTTGCCTGCGCCGTCGTCTACCCGGATCACGGTCGCCTCGATCGTATCCCCCACATGCACAGCCTCCGCCAGTGAGAAATCCGGATCGCTGCTCATCTCCTCCGCACTGATAAATCCCGGTGCATAATATTTCAGGTCAAACGTAACGCCCTCCTCGTTGACATCGATCACCGTGCCGGTTAAAATATCTCCCTCTCTGATTCTGCGGAAAGAAGCTTCTAACTCCTCCTTGTAATCATCCATTGATTCCATGTGTCTTAAACCTCCATCTCTTTTTCTACCTGTAGTGTACCACATTTCAGTCTGATTACAACCTTGAATAAATCACCATCCACCTCGATTGACAGTTTTCCGCCCTGCGCCTCGGTAAAACTTCTGGCAATCGCAAGTCCCAGACCCGAGCCTTCCGTGCCGCGCGAAGTATCGCCGCGCACGAAGCGCTCCGTGATCTCCTCCGGATCAAAATTCAGTTCCGTTGCCGACATATTTTTGATCGTAATCTCCACGAATCTCTCCGGTGCCATCCCGTATTCCTGTACCTGCACGTACACACGGCTCTGCGGCATCGCATATTTCTGGATATTGACAAACAGATTTTCAAAGATGCGGAATGTCTTCTGATTGTCAAGCACCACGATCACTTTTTCCTCCGGCACATCCCATCGCAGCACAAGCCCCATCGCCGCAAAGCGCTCCGTATGCTCCACCGCAACCTGCTTTAACAGATTCACCACATCGACTTCCATCGGATGCAGCACAATATTGTTGCTGGTCGCCTTGCTGACCTCAAAAAGATCCTCGATCAGTATTTTTAACCGCTGGCTCTTTTTATCGAGCGTCTCAATGTATGACCTGCGCTCCTCCTCCGTGATGTCCTCCTTCTTTAACAGTTCCACGTAGGTTGTGATCGCCGTGAGCGGTGTTTTTAAATCATGGGAAACGTTCGTGATGAGATCCGTTTTCATGCGCTGGCTCTTCACTTCCTCATCCACCGCCTTCTTAAATCCGTCGCGCACCCTGGAAAGCTCCACCTTCATCGGCTCATATATTCCCAGATCCTCGGTGATCTCCGTGTCCAGATCTCCGTCCGCCATCCGGCTTACACTGCGCAGCAGCGCCTGATAATCTCTGCCGATCCTGTCATAATATTTTTTGATAAAACAGAACACAAAGATGGAATACACGATCAGCGCGCCGATGCCGAAAAACCACATCATCGAGCAGAGCGACAGCACCGCAAAGTTGATCAGCACAATTTTCCAGATCGTCTTTGTGGATTTTTCTGAAAAATCCACATGCGCCACCTCATAGCGGAACGTGTTCCACAATTTTTTCAACCCCGGAAAAATCTGATAAATCAGGCTGTACTGTCTGATATATTCCCTGACTCCCATGGAAAATACCGGACGCAGTACGCGAAGCGCCGCGTACCAGATGCCATACAAAAACAGGAGCGGAACCATCATCTGTCCAAGCTGTAAGATGGCTCTCCAGGCATTGTTTCCAAGTAAAACATCCACTCCTTCGCTGTAATAGGAATAGCTTCTTATGATATCGTAGAAGTTTTCCTCCATACATGCCATGCAGCAGACTGCAATCACCGCCACCTCCATGAGATACCATTTCCCCGGGCGTTGCATTGGTATGTCTTCGTTCCAGATGCGCCTGCTCGTCATAAGAAACATCCATCCCGCCACCGCAGCAAGGCTTACCAGAAGCAAAATGCTTCCTCCTGACGCACGGTACACCAACACCACCTGCGTCCAGTAATTCGCCATATCCCCATACGGATCTCCCAAGGAAATCGTGTCGCTTGTTGATACCGGAAGTCCAAAGATGACTTTAAAGTCCTTCGGTCCCTGCAGCTGCCCCGCTTCCACATATCCGCCCAGCGACTGTCCCAAAAGATTTTCCCGGTCTACATTCTGAAACGCCTTGATCAGAACGCTGCCGCTGATATTTTCGTCGTACAGCGGTATCACTTCCAGCGCGCCCCTTTCGTCAAAGGATATACATACAATGTCCGTATAATACTGCTGCAGCTCATCCGTCACGGTTCCATCCGCGCACGTCTCAAGCGGCTGATCCGTATTTTTCACGCAGTCGGCATCGCTTTTGTATACACAGTAATCGATGTTCCAGTTATCTCTCTCAAACTGGATTTTCCAGTCGTTTAACACAGAATCTACCGTGTCCTTTGCGTACTGGTAATCTTCATCATCCGTCGGCAGATTCAAAAACAGTCCGCCTGCATCTGTCTGCCCGTTCCGCTCCATCTGCTCTGCATACAGGACATAGCTGCCCTGATAGAGCGTCTGTACCGTATCGTTATCCACGCTGTCCCAGGACTCGTTTACCATCCCCGCCCTCTGCTGCTCTTTCTGTTTCTCGGCTGTCCAGTATACCGCCGGGAAAAAACACATGGTAATGATCGTGATAAAAACGATTCCCGCGATCGCTATGGCAATCCGCTTGCTGCTGTTTACGGCATTGCTGTTGTTGCTGCTGTTGCCGGCACCATTATTTCTGCTGGCACCACTGTTGCTGCTGGTATCGTTATTTGCGCTGACATTGTTATTGCCGGCACCGTTGTTTCTATTGTTGTTTTTCAATTTTATATCCAACACCCCACACCACCTTTAAGTATTTTGGATCTCTCGGATTGATCTCAATCTTGTCCCGGATATTTCTCACATGCACCATAATCGTATCGGTATTGATCGCCTTTTCATTCCACACGCGCTCATAGATCTCGTCCGCCGAATATACACGCCCCGGTGTCCGGATTAAGAGCGCAAGTATCTTGAACTCAATCGGCGTCATCTTCACCGGTTTTCCATCCACAAACACCTCCACGGTGTCCTCATTCAGTTCCAGTCCTCCGATCACATGAATCCGGTCGTTCTTTTCCTCCTTCGGACTCCTGTTTGCAAACTGCGTATACCGGCGGAGCTGGGAATTGACGCGCGCCATCAATTCCAACGGTGTAAACGGCTTGGTCACATAATCATCCGCCCCGATATTTAACCCGATCACCTTGTCGGTCTCCTCTGACTTTGCCGAGAGCATAATGACCGGAAAGTCATATTTTTCCCGCAGCTTCATGGTCATTGTGACGCCGTCCATGCGCGGCATCATGATGTCAACGATCGCCAGCGAGATCTTCTCCCGCTCCATCACCTCAAGTCCCTCCACGCCGTCTGCCGCCTTGAACACGTTATAATTCTGACTCTTTAAAAAGATTTCAATTCCGTCCCTGATTTCTTTATCATCCTCAACAATTAAAATGTTATATTGTTCCATTTTTCCGCTCCTGCTCTTGTTCTCTTTTCTGCTATCATAACACATCCGCCGCAGAATCACACGCCTCCCCGTGCATTGATTACATTTTACCTGATCTGCCGCAAAATTCCCCGCAGAAATACCCGAAGAATTTCTAAAGAATTATTTAGAATTATTATCTTGACAACTGCCACTTCGTAGTGTATAGTAGTACAAGTGCTGAGGCAACTCACACAGATGCTGCTGTGGCTCAGTCGGTAGAGCGTCGCATTGGTAGTGCGGAGGTCACGGGTCCGATTCCCGTCAGCAGCTTCATTGAGAAGAAGCGCAAATCCTTGAATGAAAGGGTTTGCGCTTTTTTGTATTATAGTATTACGGCGTTATGTATGGTGTTATGGTATTATGGCGAATGTATTGTGACGGAAGTCTGGATGAGGGGGGAATATACGGTTGAGGCGTTAATGCTATCTCGTGGCCAAGGGGAAAGTAGGAAAACTTTTTCTCGTCCTGCGGGTCTCAGCGATACTTTTTCTATTCTGGGACCCAATTTTTGCTTCTATGCGGGTCTGGTTCGCACTTTTTCTATTCTCAGACCCTGGGTGCTCTTCCCTTCTGGCATTATGTCAACCTTTTTCCATTCTTTCCGGGTCTGGCACGCACTTTTTCTCCTCTGGAACTTCGCCTTTTCCTTCTATCAGCCCCGGATTCCAATTTGTTTGACGATTCTTCACACATTTTTCAACACTGCTTCATACCTTTTTCACATTTATCCGGTATCTTAATCATTGTCAAGAGGAAATCCCCATTGACACAATTTCTTTTTCATAATATGGCCGGTAAGTACCCCACATCTTACCGACTTCTCCTTCTTTTTATAAAATGATAAACGTACAAAACGCCTCACCATCCGGTGAGGCGTTTTGCGTATTCCTGTTGAATACCCAGATTCTGTCAACTTCTCCTTTACTACATGCGATTCATCATCTTAATGTGTGACTTGAACAGGGAATAATATTTCATTCCCTTGTCTTTGCCATAGTGCCCCTGCAATGCTGCGCGGAGAGAATTGAGATTCTTTCGCTTTCCGTTTGCCTGATAGAGGAATCCCGAAAAATCTTCCGGCGGTTCCTTTGCATATTCACTGTGGTCAAAAACCATTTTGCAGTACATGTCAAACTTTTCTTTTAAGCCATAAGCCGGAAGTTCTGACCAGTAAGACGCATACTCTGCATTCGTCTTCAGTTCCTGATACAGCCGCTTGCCTTCTTCCTCACCGAGAAGCGCAACCAGTGCATTGTGAAAATCCACCAGATTTTCCTTGCTGATGCAGGCACACAATGTCTTTAAAATTGCTCTCTCTGCATTCAGTTCCAATCCAAACTTCGCTGGCGCTTCGCTCTGGCCCGTAGCATTTGGCACACTCTGTGGATTCTCTGACATTTCTTCTTTCAAATCCATCATTGCTGTCATCTGTCCGGATTGTTCCTCCGTCAGATCCGGCTTCTCATTCCCTGCGTTCTGCGTCTTTGCTTTGTCACTCTTCTGTGACTTTTCCGAACGATCCGGTTCTGACATACGCTCAGACTTTTCTGCTTTGACTGCTTTCGCTGACTTTCTTGACCGTTTTGCCCTGCCAGTCTTCTCTGCCGGCTCAGCCTTCCCGGATTCCTCTGCCAGCCCAGCGTTTTCTTCCGGTTCCGACTTTCCGGATGTCTCTGCATCCTCAGCCTTCCCGGTCACCTCCGGCTTCCCGGATTCTCCTGCCAACCCAGCGTTTTCTTCCGGTTCAGCCTTCCCGGATTTCTCTGCCAGCCCAGCGTTTTCTTCCGGTTCAGCCTTCCCGGATTCCTCTGCATCCTCAGCTTTCCCGATCACTTCAGCCTTCCCGGATGTCTCTGCATTTCCAGCCTTCCCGGACGCTTCCGGCTTCCCGGATTCTCCTGCCTTACCGCCGGCTTTCGACGGTTCTGATTTCTTGGATGACCGTGGCTTCTTTGACTGCTCTCTGCCACGCTCTGCTTCCGCTTCCTGTCCAGTCTCCCGAACCTGCTCTGCTTCCGCTTCCGAGCCGGTCTCCCGAACCTGCTCTGTTTCCACTTCCGGACCAGCCGCTCTGGTCTGTTCCTGTTCCGGCTCTACTGCTGCCCCGGATTCCTTTGCCACGCGCTGCTTTTTCTCTGTCAGCATTCTGTGGCATTCCTTTCCGCTTAAACGGCTCACAGGCATTTTCCGCGTTGACCAGTAGCGCACCGCAGCGTCAAATCCCGTATCATTTGATACAATGACATACTCCCTGTCCGCGTTCTGGCTCAGGCGATAGCCAAGTTCCGATACCAGCTGGAAATCCAGCGCATTGCTTCCCTCAAAACACTTAATAAAGTCTGCTTCCTTTTCCGTCTCCTTGAGCATCCTCACATTTTCGTAATTCATATGCGGGCTCTTTGTCGTATAAAATACAAGAACCTCGTCATCTTCCTGCGAGGATACCAGAAGCGGCACCCATATATCTCCTACATTCTCACTGTCAACCAAATAAATTTTTCCCATTCATTTTCCTGCTGACAGAATCCTTTTTTATTGTACCACATTCCGCTTTTATACTGCAATGTCGTTTTTCCGCTGACGCTTCTTCACTTTCCCGTGTTCTGTTTTTATAAAATATCGATGTACTCCCCTGCAAGCGCCTTGTTCATGCTGCGCACCGCACAGAATTTTCCGCACATGGAACAGGTGTCCTCGTGCTCCGGTTTGCGGTCCTCGCGGATCTGTTTTGCAGTCTCGGGATCAATCGCACATTCCCACTGTGCATCCCAGTCCAGCACACGGCGTGCGTCTGCCATCTTGTCGTCAATCTCTCTTGCGCCCCGCACGCCCTTGGCAATGTCTGCCGCATGCGCCGCAATTTTCGATGCAATGATGCCCTGCCTGACATCCTCCACATTCGGAAGTGCCAGATGCTCCGCCGGTGTCACATAGCACAAAAATGCAGCTCCATTCTGCGCGGCGATCGCTCCTCCGATCGCGGAAGTGATATGGTCGTACCCCGGGGCAATGTCCGTTACCAACGGTCCCAGTACATAAAACGGTGCTCCCATGCAGATCGTCTGCTGAATCTTCATATTCGCTGCAATCTGATCCATCGGCATGTGCCCCGGTCCCTCTACCATGACCTGCACATCTCTTGCCCAGGCGCGCTTTGTAAGCTCGCCCAGCCGCACCAGTTCCTCAATCTGACACACATCGGATGCATCCGCCAGACAGCCGGGTCTGCAGGCATCGCCAAGGGAGATCGTCACATCATGCTCCCGGCAGATCTCAAGGATTTCATCGTAGTACTCGTAAAACGGATTCTCCTCTCCGGTCATACACATCCACGCAAACACCAGTGAACCGCCTCTGGATACAATATTCATTTTTCTCTTGTGCTTCCTGATCTGCTCGATCGTCTTGCGCGTGATTCCGCAGTGCAGCGTTACAAAATCCACGCCATCCTCGGCATGCAGGCGTACCACATCAATAAAATCCTTTGCGGTCAGTGTCGCAAGATCCCTCTGATAGTGAATTACAGAATCATATACCGGCACGGTTCCGATCATAGCCGGACATTCCGCCGTCAGTTTTCTCCGGAACGGAATGGTGTTCCCGTGCGAGGAGAGATCCATGATCGCATGCGCTCCCATGTCAACTGCCGCCATCACTTTTTCCATCTCCACGTCATAATCCTTACAGTCTCTGGAGATTCCGAGATTTACATTGATCTTCGTCCGCAACATCGAGCCGACACCCTCCGGGTCAATGCATTTGTGATGCCTGTTCGCGCAGATGACCACCTTTCCCTCCGCAACGAGCGGCATCAGCTCCTCTGTGGTCATACGTTCCTTCGCCGCAACCTTCTTTAACTCCTCTGTCACAATTCCCTTGCGTGCTGCTTCCATCTGTGTTGCATACTGTTCCATATTTTTCTGCTCCATTTCTGCAGAGGATGTGCGAAAAAATCCGGCGTCGCAGTGACGCCGGATTCCACAAACTATCTGATCCATCATTCGCTCCCTACGACAGTATTAACTGACAGGTTCCAAGAGTCAGGTTTTAACCTTCTCAACCGTTTACGCATGCGCACAGTCCCTCTGCGATATATTCTTTTTCCTCTAACACCTTATCTCAATTCTATGCTTCTGTCAATCTCCCTTTCCTCAGAACTGCTCTTTTCCATAACAAAAAAAGAACAGCCATCACTGGCTGCCCTTTTAGGAGAAGGTATTTTTACTATGGGGTATAGCAAAAACTATATATAATGTATTGGGGGGTTTTTACGGTTATTATAGTACCATGACTGCGCA
>JABLTO010090719.1_pt1 | contig 12430 bp, 9 predicted proteins | sample 7160091 | NCBI WGS metagenome assembly JABLTO01 (sample SAMN14651225, study PRJNA627086) | human gut metagenome | isolation source: feces | host: Homo sapiens
ATTGGTGCAGTTTTGCACAACTTTTTTATTATTAAAAAAAGCAATGCCAGAATCTATCTTCCAGCATTGCTCTGTATCTTATATATTTAATTTTGTTTTGATTTCTTCTATGTCGTAATTCGGCGCTGACGCTACAACTGCATCATAGATTGGTTTGATGTCTGCCTCTTCTTCCTCCAACTCGGATGCTATTGTTGGAAGAGATTCAGTTCTCCATTCAGGTATAAATAAAAGCAATTCATCTATATCAGTATCGTAAATATTGCAACTGATTCCGGCATGTGAATAACTCCAACTGAACATTTCATTTTCAGGCAGACACTTCCATGAAGTATCTGGTCAACTCCGCTTCCTATGTTAAGAAAGTTAAGACATTCTGCTGGAAAGCATATTGCATCGCCATTCTTTTCAGCATCTATAAATGCATTATTATAATTATATTTTACATTCTGTACTTTCCCCTGCATAAGCATTCCGCTTTTTCTTGAATTAGCACTCACATTTAATGCTCTCATATGAATCATGCCAATCCCATCCCTCACTACCAGTTCGCAAGGATGCTCAAATCCTGCATTAGCCATTGATATATTGGTATTCTCATTCTTTTCTATCTGTTCTTTATATATTATAAATGGAAATCTGTATGTACCATCATTCATTTTTTTACAAAGCTCTTTACCACTAAAGTTCTTCTTATCACGAAGTTCATATTTAACCCTGTATTTTTCCTCAGCATTTGCAATTATAGCCATTGTTTCATCAGTGTTATACAATGCCCAGTGATATGCATCATTACGGGCATTTTCCATGCTTACTCCTTCATACAGAAGATGATTAAGTGTAAGCTCCATCCTTTTTGAATACTTCTCTGCTTTTTCTTTTCCCTTAGCTGTCAATACGGGCTTACGTGGTGTCTCCCTCTCTATAAGACCTTCTTTTTCAAGTCCGCTTATAACTCGGCTGATAACATAGTGTTCTTGCCCCAGCATTCTTGATATATTCATTACACTACGGCTTTCTTCATCCATCTGATAGAAAGCAAGCAATACTCGAAGTCTTATTATTTCCATTGAATCAGACATACGAACCCCCTTAGCAAAAATATACATATTGTTAGAAAATGCTAACCACATGTTTAAAACGATATTCTAATTTAGTTGTAATTTCAACTATAATCTTGCACAGTAAATGATATTATTTATCAATAATCTTTTTCTACTTCAGCCTGCCCAGCCTCTTCTACTAGTATCCCCAGCATCTGCGCAACTTACTGTATTGAACTTTTTGCATTATCTATTAAATCAAAATATCAAATCATTTTAAATGTATAAATATATTTTGCTTTTTTGCTTGCACTTCCCTGCAGATACGCTATAATGTATAAGTCACATTTAAGCATCGGCGTGTGGCTCAGTTTGGTAGAGCGCGTGGTTCGGGACTACGAGGCCGCAGGTTCAAATCCTGTCACGCCGACTAAAAAGCTCATGGGAATTATTTTATTAATCTCCATGAGCTTTTTTATTTTCTATACAAAATTATTCTTAACATAAACAAGTGCCTTATTAACGGCTGGCAACGATATAACCATAAGTGTTATCACTGCTTCAAGTCCAATATAAGAGGCATTATATACTATTGAATAAAGCACGGCACTGTTAAAAAAATCCGGAGTATATACTGCAAAGAATATCCATCCAGACAGGAATGAGCATATAAATCTTCCTATAACTCCAGCTATATATCCTTTAACAAGCCCATGCTTTGAGCCAGTGAATATTCCCGATAATCCAAGTGCACCAAATCCTAATATATAATCAAGCATAACCTGTGGAATATTCAAAATATATGGATCAAGTATCAACTGTAAAATCCCATATGCAACAGCTGCTGTTAATCCTGCCTTTATTCCATACCAATACCCTACGAGCACAATAAAAAGCATACTAAATAGTGTTACAGAACCACCCATTGGAAGTTTAATAACCCTAATCATAGAAGTTACCACAGCCAGTGCAATTGCCATTGCTGCAAATGCAATATGTTTCGCATTATTTTTCTTATTGCAGTCTCTCGCAACACAGCCAATTGTCAGTAATGCAACACATAAAATTATAAGTACAGCGTAGCCTGCTCCTTTAAGACTATATGTTACCCCACTGTCATTAACCATTTTCTCAACTAAAGAACTCATAATCTTCCTTTCTTTCGCACCTCATTTAAGTACTTTCAAAAGATTATCTGTTTCTCTTATAAATGTCAAGAAAAACCCAGAGCATGACATTAACTAACTTAATGACTGCTCTGGGTTAATATGTTTTTTATTGCTTTAAATTAAACTCTTTTTTTCTTAGTAGGAGCAAAAATTCCTAATCCTGATAATCCAAGAAGAGAAACAAGCGCTGCAATTGGAGATTTGTCTCCTGTCTGTACTGACTTATCACCATCTTTAATTTCTGTTCCAGCAGGTGTCTCTGTTGCCGGCTCATCTGTAGATGGTGCCTCCGTTGTTGGATTTTCCTGTGATGGATTCTCTGATGTCGGATTCTCCGGTGTTGGATTCTCCGGTGTCGGATTCTCTGGTGTTGGATTCTTAACAGTATCTTCATACACTAATACATATGTAGAGAAAACATCTGATTTAAATAATAATTTCTTTGTATTTTCATCATATGTTGCATCAAGTACATCAACATTACCATTATGAACTCTTAATACACTGTATTTTCTTGTCTTATTTGCATCTGTATTAATTAATTCATCCGGAACTGACACTTCAATCGCAATTGGTTTCTTTGTTTCAGTAACAGAAATATTTCCATTTCCAATCATAACATTAAGGTCGATATCCAGATACATTCCTGCTTTCTTACCAGAAGACAGTTCTGCAAGTTTCTTTTCAGCAGCTTTCTTATCATCTTCATTTACGCCTATATCCTTATTTACTGAAAGAACTATTTTAACATCCTTTCCTTCTGCATCTTTCTTCTGATCATCAGATAAAATATTATCAATTAAATCACTTACAGACTCTTTCACTTCAACAGAAGGTGCATCTTTTCCTGTATCAACGCCAGAAGAAGCTTTAACAAGATTATTAATTGCATTATTAATTGCATCTGCCATGCTATCTACCTTTGACTGTTCCTGCTTTGCAAGATTTCTTACAACAGCTTCTTTTGCTTTAGCAACCTCACTGAAATTTAAATAATCAGCAGCATTAAGTTTATCAGCAGCGGCAATTGCCTCGTCAACTTTTGTATAATCTGCATAGTAATATGTTGCATTAAAATCACCTAAATATGATGGAATATCAATTGCATCAGCCTGCTCTTTAGTAAGAATTATTGTGCCCTTAGTTCTCTTACTTGTATCTGCAGCCACACCATCTGAATTATGAGTATTATACTCCTTCATTACCGAATCAGCTACATTAGTCTTATCACCATTCATATTAGTGAATCCTTCATCTATAACTTTAGTATCATTAGCAATCTCTGTATTAATAAATGCTAACTTACAGCCTCTGTCCCATGATCTTGCAAGATAGAATGTATTAGTTGGCTTTAATCCTTCATATGAAGTATTTACAACCTTACAATTGTTAAACAAATATCCGCTTTCTGCCTTCTTCTTATTTGCTACAATAATGCTGTCAATTGCATTCTTATCACTATAACCATACATGCTTAATGTACAATTATCAAATACAGCATTTCCATCTCCACAAATGTAATCAGTATTTCCCTCAATAACACAATCAGAGAAGTACGATGATTCTGTACTGTCACCTGTATACAATGTATCCTGGGAACTTAATAACTTACAATTACTATATTCCGTATCATCAGCCTGAATATAAAGAACACAAGATCTCTCTTTCGAATCACGTGCTTTAACATCAATATTAGGATTTGATCTGTCTGCTGATGACTGCATCTGTCCTTTTCCAACACCATCTGCGACTTCATCTGTAGTCATGTATCTGTTAAATGAATTTTCAAATGTAATTCCTTCAGCTTTAAATCCTTTTGCACCAGAAAAAAGATTAACTGTTGCACCCCAGTGTCCTGGATTCTGTGATATCATCTGCTTATAATACTTATCAACTGCATATGCCTCATCATAATATGCACTCTTCTTATCATCAGAAAGTTTTGCACTGTAATATGAATAGCCAACACCATAATACCATGAAATAGTTGAACCGTCTTTTCTGTCACTTGTAATTGTAACATTAGGTGTATCAATTATTATCTGCTCTCTATACATTGCATCAGCAAGCACAATTGTAACCCTCTGATTTTCTGTTCTTGTCATTCTTGACACATAAGAAACAGCCTTAGCAATAGTTTCAAACTGCTGTCCAATACCAACCTTTACCTGTGACTGATATGCAACCTCTGAATTATCTACTGGTCCCTGTAAATATACATCATTTGCAGCTTCGCTATCTGAAACACTTACATGATCATATGCTGAATATTTACCACTTGTACTCTTTACTGTTGTTATATACTCACCTGCTCTTAATTTTGCAGTGTATGTTCCACCATCAACAGTAAATGTATACTTGTAATCAGGAGTATCCATATTAGTAAATATTATTTCAGTAATGTCTGATTTACCATCGTCTGATGTAACAAATTTTCCACTTACTGTCTGTGTTGCCTTCTTTGTAGCTGTTATACTAACTGAATCATATGTTCCTTCTGCATATTCAATGACATCAGTTACTTCATAATCATCGGCATTTTCTAATACTAATGAATACTTATATCCTGCCAATGCAGCAACATCATTAAAAGAATATGAACCATCTTTATCTGCTGTTAATGTTACATTTACTGACGGGAACGCCGAATCCTCTGGTACTAATGTAGCTTTTAATTCACCCTTTAACAAAGCAGAATCAATACCAGTTATCTTTCCTGTTAATCTGGCTTTCTTCGCCTCAATCAGAGTAATATCATTTGTAAATGTTTCATCATTACCTATAAGATTCAAAATATTTTTATTAGGGTCTACCATATAATCATCACTGACAACAGCAATAGAATACTTAGTATTTCCTTTTACCCTCTTTAAATTAACCGAATAATTCCCATCAGAATCTACATCTGCTGTATATAACACACCAGTTTCCTGATTCTTATATACCACCTTATCAACACCTTTTCCAGCTTTTCCTGATACTGAAACTGTAGTTACAGGATTATATTCTGTTATCTCCAATTTCTTTATCTTAACGTCTCCGCCAGAAATAATTTTCAAATATTTCTTTCCATCAATTGTTTCTGTAAGTCCATCAACATCATCAATCATCAACTCACTTGTATAATTATATTCAACTTTATAACCACTATCCTTGCTTCCAAAATATGTAGGTCTTCCTACATTGTTTCCAGCACCTGTCATTGTATACTTTATTGCTGTTGTATCATCCTTTAAAGGAATAAGAAGAACAACATCTGGTCTGAATCTCAACTGACTGGCATCAAATGAACATCCTGAACTTGTACCTGCATTCTGATATATAATATCAGTTTTATTTAAAACCTTATTAACAACAGGTTTATCAGCTGAAGCAGTTGAATTGTTAGTAAAATCATATGTCTTAGTTCCTGTTTTATAATTTTCTGCATTATATTCAAAATCTGGCTTATATGCATTTTCAGATTTTTCAATTGAATACAGATATGAAGTTCCTGTAGCAACAATATCAACAGTTGCATCTTTAGCATCCGCAACATCATACTCATATACATATGTGTCTTTATCTACTTCTTTTCCACCAACTGTATAATTATGATAATTAGGATATGAAACTACTGTTATTGTTCCCTTTCCTGAGACAGGAATTGTAATTTTAGTTTCATTATTAAACTGTGCATCTGTACCTCTAGACGATAATTTTCCATTGGTTGCATCAACAATCCATTTCTCATCACTTATTGTTCCTGTAGTCTTCTGAATATTAACAGCTTTTGCCTCCATATTCTGAAAATCAACTTTTGTAACCTTTGCTGTTTCTTCATATGCAGCACTTACAGACATAACTCCCACCCCCAGACTTCCAACACATGGAATAACTGGTGAAGCTGCAAGCACTAAAGCTCCCATTACAGCCGCTGTTTTAACAACCTTAGATTTAATTTTTTTGCGATTTCTACTCATGATATATAAAAACCTCCCCATTTTTATTGACGCAATCCCGCGCATCACTGAAACATAATATAATTCACACGTCTTTTATTAACAACTCATATTTTTGTATTTCACTTATTGACTACATGTTTTTTTAGTATTATACTACATTTTGTTAATAAGATAATAAAAATCAAGTCGTTTTTTAGTAATATTGCACAAATATAATTATAAGGGATATTATATATATGGATTCAGGGATTAACAATATATCCAGATTCAGAATTGACCATTCATTTCATAAGCTGCACTATGCCATGCATTCTGCACACAGCCACACATACTATGAACTTTTTTACATGATGCATGGTAATTGTACTATTTCAATAGATGACAGGCTTTTCACGCTTTCCGAAGGAAACATTATATTTATACCTGCCAACTCAGTTCACCGAACATCATATATTGGTGAACTTATCCCCGAAAGAACATATATAGAATTTTCTAAAGACTATATAGAAACCATCGGCCAAACTCTCGGTAAAAACTGGGCTAAACACAATCTGTGGGGACATATTTTATATATAGAAAAAGAAAAACGTGAAAAGATTGATTTCCTATTCAGAGAAATCCAGAAGGAATATGATATTGTTGATGGCTATTCAGACTGCTGTATAAGACAGCTTTTCCAATATCTCATTATCAATCTCGTCCGCCTTGACAGAAACACTAAAGATATAAAAGAATTTATTGCCAATTCAAATAATAAAACCAATCAGGACATGATTATTGCTGCCAAATACATTGCAGAAAATTTTAAGAACGATATTACACTCAAAGATGTTGCCAGCCATTTAAATCTTAATCCATCGTATTTTTCCAGCAAATTCAAGGCTTTTAACAACATCGGATTCGCCGAATACCTACGTAATATCCGCGTCAATCATGCTGAATGGTATCTTATCGAAACAGACTTAAGCCTTTCAGATATTGCCAGCGAATGTGGCTTCTGTAATTCCAATTATTTCGGTGATACATTTAAACTGGTCAATGGAATATCACCATCTGAATTCAGAAAGAATAATAAGCCTAAGAAAGCTGAAAACTGATGTTTTTACATAAAAAAACTGTTACACATGGCCGAAAGCCAAATGTAACAGTTTTTAAATTATATTCAGATCAGCCATTCCATTGATATATTATACAGAATTTCTCACCATTATATCTTAAATATTTTTCAGAGCCATCTGGATAATAAAATGTGAACAAATAATCCTTAGCAGTATTTTTACTATTATAACTGCCATAAATAGTTGCACCAGATCTGTTATATCCGGACATATCAACAGAACGGAACTCATTTGTCCTCATAATTTTTCCATATATAGAATCATCCGTTGTATCTTTACGCCAGTAACTTTCATTAAGATTCAGTGTACCATCACTATTATATACAATATTATCCTCAAAATCTGCTTCAGGCTGCGAACTGCCTGTACCTCCTTGTAAAGCTCTTAATGCTGTCTGCCTTGCAAAATGAAATCCATTATCATCATATGTAAACACATAACAATATGACAAGTCCTTTAAATATATATAATATTCTATATCTTTAGCAGTAACCCTGTTCTTAACATCACTTGTAAATCCCTGCCAGCTGCTGACCGGATTTCCCAATGCATTTACTTTATTAACCAGCTCCATAAACTCAGGAACAGTAGAAAGCGCATTCGACAATTCTTCTGTAGAAACATAACCAGACGACTTAAAACTTGTGCTCCAATAACTCTCCTGAAGATTAAAAGAACCATCATCATTATATACAAGATGCTTTGCCGATGCAGCAGACGGTTTAACATAGCTATTCTGGTTACTATCAGCAGAACCATTATAATTACCTGACGAATCGTCATTACCATCGTTACTGCTGTCAGCCTGAAAGCTTCCGTTTTCTTCTGATGCAGAGCTTTCCTCAGAACTGTTATTTTCTGTACTCTCTGTGCTTATTTCACTTTCCGTTGCAGTTTCTGTCTGTTTTACTGTTTTATTCTCATCTGAATTTACAGTTGTACTCTCATTCTTCTGCGCTTTATTATCTGCGACAGCTTTATTTCCAGATTTCTTAACTCCATTAACGATAAGAATAACAGCCAGAACAACAATTATTACCGCAGCACATGCGCCTGCAATTAATAATTTCTTATCCTTTAATATATTTTTCATATAATTATAATACTCTCTTCTTTCCGAATACAACCATTCCCATTAATGAAGCAACTGCAAGTAATGACATCATTACTACAGCAGAATTATCTGATGTCTGTGGAGCCTGTATATCTTCATTTTCTGTAGGTGCCTGTGTGCTTTCGCCTTCCTTTACCTCTGAATTCTTAGTAAGAACATATGTTGAACAATGATCCTGTGAAACAGTTACATATCCATTTTGATCAACAACAACATCCTGAATTAAAGTAAGAGTATTATCATCATTTACTAATAAATACTGTAAAGGCTGTCCTGCATAATCTGTTCCTACAGGAATTCTTATCTGTGCCTTAGCTGGAAGATTTCCTGAATAGTTAAACTTAATCTGTGATACAAAGCTGTCATTTTCAACTACTGCTTTAGCAATATCAGCATTTCCATAGTCTGATACTATCTGTGTTGTAAAATCATATGCTGATACGCCATCAACCTTGTTCATTGTACCCTTTGCAAATGTAAATGTAACACCATTATCTGTTTTAATTATTACATCCTTTGTTACATTCTTAGCTAAAACATCATTAAATTCCTCTGCAGTCATAGACTTGTCTACATTGACAGTATAATTATTATCCGGTTTTACCTCTGAATTATCAGCGAATTTAAGTACAGTCTTATCTACCATATAATCAGGCATAAAAAGTAAAGCATCTCCATCGCCGACACCATCAACACATGTTATATACATATATGTAAAATCAACTTTTGTTGTTGACTGCAGATCCATGCTTTTATCAATATAATATCCCTCATCATCCTTGCAGCCGTAAGCCTTTGAGAAAACTATTTTCTGGAAATGTCTTGTTGTTCCTAATTTACTTGAACCATTAACTGCAAACAGCTCATCATACTCGAATCCTTTATTAAAGCTTCCATAATACATAGGCGGATTTATTCCTCTTATTGAACCATTATTAGCCTTAGTAATCACAAGCTTTCCTGCTTCATCCCTTGATAATGAATATCCTATAGCGCCACATGTTTTAATATCATCAAGAGTAAGTGTTGATCTTTCTTCATCAACTTCAATTGAGCTGTTTTCTGAAAAAACATTAAGCCCTGTAAAGCTGGTACCAAAGTATTCATTAATAACCTCAAGATCACAAGCATCAATGTCCTTTACTTCAAACCCTTCTGCATTATACTTAATTGTTTTTGATATCTCATCAGCCTTAACTGTCGTAATATTTCCATTAATTCCAGCAGCCATGACAAATGCTGTAATTGCAGCAAGTGCAGTTCCCATTAATTGTTTGATTTTGTTCTTTTGTTTCATTTCCAATCTCCTTTTATTTTTATTTTTTTATATTATATCACTTTTCTTCCATTTTGGACACTTTTATTTTCCATTTTGGACATAATTTTTTTGATCCTAAAAAATTAAAAGAAGGTGAATAATTATGGCAGAAAGAATTAACCAGCACAAGAACCCTTTAGTAGGTTCTAATATCAAAAGACTTCGCATTGAAAGAAAAATGAAAGCTATTGATATTGTAGCAAGATTGCAGCTTATGAATATTGATGTAACCTCTGGAATATTCAGTAAAGTAGAAAATGGAAGAAATAATCCATCCGTAGATATGCTTATAGGACTTACCCATATATTTGAATGTGATTTTAATGAATTTTTTAAAGAACAAACAGACAATAATGATATTATCTAAAAATAAGAGCATACTAAAGACTATATAGAAAACATCAGCCAGATTCTTAGCAGAAATCTGGCTGAATATAATCTTTTTGGAGCATATTTCATATATAGAAAAAGACCAGTAAACTCAAAAGAATCTACCAGTCTGTAATACTTTATTTATAATTTTTCAACGCTATAATTACATCATCTGTTGAGAATCCATCGCAAAGTGATATAAACTCAGAATCCCCTTTTGCTCTATTTAATTCATTTTCATATTCTTCCTTAGTTAATTCTATTTTATCCACTCCAATACGATGATAATTATTCGGTGTATCTGTATCATAACCATCATAGGTTCCTCTAAAGCTTATGTCAAACTCACCTGAAGATGAATGATAATAATAAACATAGTCTGTAGCTGTACCTGTTCTCATATAACTATCTATAATTTTCCCATTACCATATGAAAAACCACTATGTGAATTTAAAGCTTCTATTAATTGCACTCGTTTTGACTTAGTGTAGTTAAGTATACCTACTTTATCCCCACCCCCATATTTAATGCATAACTCTGGCTGTCCATCTGAATTTATATCAACAAATTTATACCCTGTTACATTATCATAAAAATTACTGTATATATAATCAGCAAATGCTTTTCTCCAACCTTTCATATCACTTGTATCAACAACTTCTTTATCTTCATCAATTAATTTAGTATCAAAAAAAGCAAGTCCTTCAATATTATCCTTAATACCTTTTCCCTTAACCAGATACTCACCATTCTTACGATCCTCAACATCATAAATTGCTTTAAGCAACCACTCCGCCGGATTATCCGAATCATTTACAAGGACAACACAGAACATATCACTACCTGTATGGTCATATGTTCCTTTACAAGACCAATTAACTTTAACAACAAGTTTTAACTCTGCATCTGTCTGGGGTTTATATTTAAATGATGAAAAATTAGCTTTTACACATGTAACATTACAATTATAACTTACACTTGCTGCTTTGTCTTTCTTTGTAGCAAATGGCATCAATGTATTACGAATACCCGAAGGCTGATATAAAGCACCAAAATACCCGTCATCGTAGTCTGAAACTACCCGCATGCCATTTAATGTAAAAAGATATCCTGTAACGCCTTTATGTTTTTCTATCATATTCGTAATATTTGTAGGTTCTCCACCATTTCCCTTATAAAAGCAATCTACATAACAACCTATATACAGTTTAAAAAAATCATATAATTCCCTACTGCATATAGTACTTGTAGTAATAGTTAATAAATCGTCCTTCTTCTCTGTACTTTCCGTGGTAATCTCCGTATTTGTAACAGTTTCTGTTACACTTTCTGTATCATTTTCCTTTTCTATACTCTTAGAGTCATTCTTCTTTCCGCAACTTGATAACACTCCTGCTACCATTACTGTTACCATAACTGCACATAATATTTTCTTTCTCATAAGTTTATCTTTTTTAAACAAACTACTCATGTTTTTCATTAATAAACCTCCATTTCTTCCGTTTAAAATAAAGTATGTATATTATATCTCATTTGAGTTATATTTTCAATTTATTATTCAAATTCTTATCTATATATTATTTTTCAAAATAATTACAATTACATAAAACAAACGAAAGTGAGTGATAATATTTGATTGAACAGGATGTCTTAAACAGAATACAACAATTGCTTGAGTTTAAGCATTGGACGCTTTATAAGCTGGCAAAAGAATCCAATATTGCATATTCTAGTTTGAATAACATATTCAACCGTCAAACTTGTCCTACTATTGTAACTCTTGAAAAAATATGCAAAGGCTTTAACATGAGTCTCTCTGAATTTTTTGCTTTTAATACTAATCCTTTGCGTAATGAATCACTAACCTTTGAGCAACAGGATTTACTAAACTCATATGACGAATTATCCTCACAAGATAAATTACTTTTAAAAGCATATTTAAAAGGACTGTGCAAAAAATAAAGCAACTGTTGTCAAAAACAGTTGCTTTATTTTTATAATATAATCTGACAAGTAAAATAAAAAACAGGGGAAATCAAACCGATTTACATCAAATTTGATTTCCCCTGTAAAGTCCGTATCATACAATTTTAATATACATTCCTAAATTAGAACTTACCATTCTTAGCAGCTTCCTCAATGGAAACAGCTACAGCTACAGTAGCACCAACCATAGGGTTATTACCCATTCCGATTAATCCCATCATTTCAACATGAGCTGGAACTGATGAAGAACCTGCGAACTGAGCATCTGAATGCATACGTCCCATAGTATCTGTCATACCATAAGAAGCAGGACCTGCTGCCATGTTATCTGGGTGAAGTGTACGTCCTGTACCACCGCCGGATGC
>JABLTO010059127.1_pt1 | contig 12410 bp, 9 predicted proteins | sample 7160091 | NCBI WGS metagenome assembly JABLTO01 (sample SAMN14651225, study PRJNA627086) | human gut metagenome | isolation source: feces | host: Homo sapiens
CAAATATCACCACATTTTATGAACGTTTATCAAGAGAGGATGATCTTACCGGCGAGTCAAATTCTTCCGGATTATTCTTAAACTGATCGAATACAGCAGACTGAATACCCTGTAGGATTTGAATGATTGCTTTTCTGGTCAAACCGGTCTCATCTACCAATTTTCCAATTAAATCATATTTCACATTTGAACTTGCAGTAATAGTGTTGTCATAGATTGAAGATTCTTTTTTTACAAATGATGTTCCACTTGTCAAACTTTCTTTGGACTTAATTTGCTTCATGGTGCCGGTTTCGACTTTGAAATAAATTTTAGCAACACGAAGTTTTTCATTCAGAGAATCAATTGACTTGTGAATCAACTCATTTGTATCGAAATCCACAACATAAACAGATTTAGAATTGATTTTTGACCACAGAGCTTTAAATTCCGGCATAGCAAGTTTTTGTTCATCTACCGTTAGTTCCACATTACTGCTGCGAGCATTTTCTGGCTGCATCATTCTGCTGTCGTAAATCGAGTCGATAATTTCAATAACAGAACTTGCAGAATCTGCGACTTCATCAGCAATTTTGATTTCGCCATTTGCCTTGTCTTCATAATATTTGTCTGTAAGTGCTCCCTTTTTGTCAATATATCCATTTACAATCAAATCAAAATGAATCGCACGGCCGGTATCTTCATCAATAACCTGTTCATTACCATCATTATCTTTTATTACCTTACCGATAAACAGTTCCGCTGTAACAGCATGAGGTCTGTCTGCAACAGCTTCTGCAATTTCACTTTGAAGTCCCTTTGCAAAGCTATCATAGCTTTCGCTGGCAATTACCGTTAGCACATTGACATTATGCACATCATTTCCAAGTGCATTAGCATCCATACGTTCTCCATCTTGATTGACACAAAGACGTAAACCTCTACCGACTTCCTGCCGCTTTCTGGTTTCACTGCTACTTTGCTTCAATGTACAAATTTGAAATACATTTGGATTATCCCAACCTTCACGCAGAGCTGAATGAGAAAAGATAAAGCGAACCGGCGACTTTTCTGGATTTCTGTCCAAAAGGAGCTCTTTATTTTTCATGATAAGATCGTAAGCATCAACATCATCTGTTGTCCTTTCCTTTTTATCTTTCAGCTTACTATCAATTATCTTACCTTTCTTATCTATCGAAAAATAGCCAGCATGTGTCTTTTCAGCAGGGATAGAATGCAGATATTTCAAATAATCATCTTCACCGTCCCCAATTTGCAAATTTTGAATAATATCCGCATATTCTTCCTCAAACATATCTGCATAGATACCGTTCATTGGCTGTCCAGTCTCGTCATACTGCTTGTATTTCGCAACTTCATCAATAAAGAACAAGGACAAAACCTTAATGCCTTTATAGAACAGTTCACGTTCTCTTTCAATATGAGAAAGAATTGTTTCCCTAATTTGGATACGGCGAAGCTGTTCTTCACTGACTTTACCAATTACATCTCCAGTATAGATTTTGATACCGTTTATAAACTCAATTGAATCATCACGACCATCAATGCGTGAGACAACAAATCCCTGCTTGTACTCTTCCATTTGGCCGGAATTATCATAGAGATTATATCCTTCGGAAACGGTTCTTGTAATTTTACGGATACCAGATGCACCTTTGTAGTCAAATTGAATCGTTGCCGTAGGTGCTGATTTAGAAAGATTGATACTTTCCAAATAGACATAGCTTTCGGTTGCCGTGCTGCCGGATTCACTAATACCCTTTACCGCAATCTTTTTGACCAGACGTTTGTTATATGCTTCCATTGCATCCAAGCAATACACCATATTATAAATGCTATCTTTTTTAGGGGTAGCAGAATAGCGAAGCGTCATCAGCGGATTAAACTTTTTCAAGTTTTGTTTGGTCTGTTTTCCTTCCACCGACTGCGGCTCATCGATAATTACGATTGGATTTGTTTTCGCAATAATGTCAATCGGTTTGCGTGAGCGGAATTCATCCAACTGCATATCAATACGTCTTGCATCTTTACCACGTGCATTGAAGGCCTGTGAATTGATAATCATGACATTGATGGAGCTATCCGAAGCAAATCGGTCGATTTCCGTAAGCTGTTTAGAATTATAGATAAAAAATCGAATCTTTTTTCCGTATTCTTCCGCAAAATGTTCCTGTGTCACCTGAAAGGACTTATACACACCTTCACGGATCGCAATGCTTGGCACGACAACAATGAATTTACTCCAACCATATGCACGATTCAGCTCATACATCGTTTTGATATAGGTGTACGTTTTGCCGACACCAGTCTCCATTTTAATAGTCAGATTAAATCTTCCCTCCAATTTTTCAGAAGGCTTGAGCTGATTTCTTCTCTGTACTTTTTGTAAATTTTCCAAAATCATACGGTCGCTTAACTCTGGTACGATTTTCTGGTTGCTCCAACCGGTAAAATCCTGTACGCCCGTCATTATAGTCTGAGTATAGTCTGTTCCTCTGTCCATCATATAAGACGGCGTCAAGTACGGCTGACCGGCAAACACATCCACAACAGCTTGGGCGGCATCTGCTTGGAATTTTTGATGCTTAAATTGCAGCTTCATCGCAGATCCTCCTTAAATAACTTTGATTCTTGTATCCGGTGCGAGCAGCTTGAAGATCTCACCCACATTAATCTTGGACGGACTGTCTACAAAACTGCTGTCACGGAATACAGCCCGCAGTGGCTGTCTCTTTGCAATTTCCTTGATAACACTGTCCGGAATGTTTTTATCAAAGCAAGCAATCAAGTCTCCGTCATTGTAGTCGTGTACCGTGCATCCGTCAATCTGCTCTGAACGGTATGGCAGAGAAAGCGGCAGTCCCCACTCTAATAAACAGCCAAACAGTAAATCAAGGTCTGTGCGGTCAGACTTCACATTGGACTCCATCTCAGAAAGCATCGTTTGAGAATATTCAGCCGGACTGTAATATACCTCGTTCATGTTGCTGTCGTCCAGCTTGAGAACACGGAAACCTATATCGAGCTCATCAGCCATCTTTCTCTGAATATCCTCTACATCATCCGGCACGCTATATGTTCCAGTTGATTTACCGCTTATGATTTCAGGATTGTTAATAAAACTTTCGTCTGTAGATGTATCATCCTCTCTACGAATCGCCATTTGAAATGGAATACCTTCTTCTTTCAGCTTTTTAAGTGCATATCCGTGTTCAGACAAACCTTCTTTAATTTTCGTTCCCGCTCGACGAATACGTTCTTTGCCGATCTCACAAATATTCTTGTATCCCGCTTTGTAAGCTTCACTCTTTTCATCACAGGCTTCTGGTAGTTGCACCATGATGAATTTGCGGTGTCCTTGATCTTCCGAATTAAGCTGCATAATAGCCTGTGCAGTGGTGGATGATCCGCCAAAAAAATCTAAAACTATGCTATCCTTGCTTGTAGCTTGTTGAATTAAAGTTTTAATAAGTGATTCTGGTTTTGTGTATGAAAAAAATGACTTTCCAAATAAATCATACATCTGTTTTGTTCCTTCAGTATTCATTCCGATATTATCTAGCCATGTAGATTGCGGATTAGTATCAGAATCTAGTTCTGATGCAAATCGCTTTTTCATCGGACGTTTTGACGTATCCTCAGGAAATACAATCCTATTTTCCGCAATTAACTTAGCCATAGATTCCGGAATATACGACCATACACGATTATAATTAGGTTTATATACTCTTCCTGTTTTTGGGTCAACTAAATCATAATATTGATTTGGTCTCATATCTCCAGTCATTCCAACTGTTAAATCACCTGTTGTCCAAGGCCCTCTCGGATCATTATCTGGATTTGAATATCCTTTATAATCCTTGTCTGTGCCCCTTAACATCTGAAAATTTTTTCCTTTATACGCTAATACATATTCATGATCTGTTGAACATTTGCTCTTGTCCATCTGAGAAGAAGCTCGCCTTTTCCACACAAACGATGCCAAAAAGCATTGAGTTCCAAACACTTCATCGCAAATCTCCTTAAGATTTGAATACTCATTATCATCAATGCTTATAAAAATAACACCATCATCTGCAAGCAAATTTCTTGCCAGCATCAGTCGTGAATAAATCATACTGCACCAATCGGAATGAAATCTGCCGTTGGTATCTGTATTCTTAAACATACGGTTGCCGTCTTCATCGTACATACCCATCTGTTCATTTTCTTCTTCCTGAGAACGCATGAAATTATCAGCATAAATAAAGTCGTTGCCCGTGTTATACGGTGGGTCAATATAAATCATCTTGATTTTGCCGAGATAGCTTTCTTGAAGCAATTTCAGAACTTCCAGATTATCGCCCTCGATGTAGAGGTTCTCTGTATTGTCCCAATCAACAGATTCTTCCGGATACGGACGCAGTGTTTTGCGAATCGGCTGATTTGCCTCTGCGATAGCGGCCTTTTTGCCTACCCATGTAAACTCGTATGCCTCTGCGCCGTCAACTACATCGCTCGAAAGCATCTGCTTCAAAAGCTCAAAGTTGATGGCTTTTTTCAGCTTGCCGTCCGCGTCTTTCGTCTCTGTAATACAATTCGGAAACAACGCACCTATCTTTTCTATGTTCTGGGCGGTTATGTCAACCGACTCCATGCGCATCTTTTCTGTCATCATCTAATTTCTCCACTTATCTTAATAAGATACTTCATTATAACACTTGTGAGTTCAATCACATATTCAATCTCATCACTGTTTACAGCATCGTTATGCTTAACATGGTGGTTCTGAAATTTTGTATAATACTCAATTATCTTTACAACCATATTTCGAAGTTCTTCTGAGGCTCCTCTGGATTTTAACTTAGCACCCAAAGCACTGATTTGATTTTCGAGAGACTTATTATTACCAAGTAAATCTTTTACTAAAAGTTCAAACGCCAGCCTCATATCATCTAGTGTGTTTCTTTCAAATATTCCACCTTCATATTTTGCCAGAGCGCTATCATACTGCTTTAAGGCAGCATCATGACCGGACAACCAATGTTTTGTTTTTTGAACAAGTTCTGTTTCGCTTATTCTTTCCGTTGCTAACTGTCCATATCTCTGAAACAATAAAATTTTAAGTTTTTGGGCTTCCTCCTTGTCACGAAATAATTGTAACTCAAGCAGTTCTTTAATAATTCTAAATTGCTCTGGTGCCTCAAAAACACGAATATTTTCATATAAAGCAGTTCTTTTATTCGGCGCATCAAACGGATATCTCCCGTATGGAATAGTCCGATTAAAATCAAGAGCATAAGAACTACAATATTTAACAATATTTGAGCCTGATAATCCAGTGTTCGTTTCGGCGAGTACATCACAGGCACAATTTAAAAAGGCATCATCTAATTTTTTCATTCGCTACATTGCCTCCAATTCTTTTTTGAACTTTTTGAGTTCAGCGTTCATTTCTATCTGTTTATTCAGCTGTTTCTCCTTTCGGATTTTGGCTTTTAAAGCATCTATCTGCTTTTGCAGTTCCTGCTTACGCTTTCCTCTGGATACAGATTCTTGCAGTGTTTCCTCAGAAGATTCTGCTTGCAGTGCATCTCCCGCAATCTGTCGGACAAAGCTTTCATATACTGCGTCCATGCTCTGCCCTTCCAATTTTAGCGCAAGCTGCTCTTTTTTCTGCCAATCGGTATGATAATATGTATTGACTCGAAAAAGTGCTTTACCGGATGCCACTTCTTTATAACCGATCCACACTTGATACATTCCATCATACTCCAGTAAGAACAAGATATGATACGGAATGGCTCGGTCTATCTGACGCAAAACCGCTTCATCTATCTCAGACGAAGCCAGACGAATTTCAAATATTTCTATCTCCGTCACCTGCTTGCCTTGTGTCAAATTCATTGTGGTAGAAGCAATCTTGTTGCGCCAGTAAATCATCTTAATTTGTTCGGTGAATAATTTTTTCAGTGTCGGCTTGATTTCTATATTATCATAGAATTTATATTTCGGAATCCGTTTATTAAACTCCGTAGACTTTGGCAAATCTAACATAAAATCCCCCTTATGCTACTACCAAAAAGCAAATCAATTCAAAATCATCTAAACCGTCTACCGTATTTAACAAAGCTGTCGTTCCTCCCGCCGAAAACAAACTGTCAATGTCATTCTCTTCTTTGACATCAATAATGGAATTTACCGCCTGACGTAAAAGCTCCGACACATCTTCCATTCTCCGTCCATCATCGGTCTGTCTGTTGAACTTCTCGCAAACAGCCTGAATCGGCTCAGCTTTTCCGCGGCAAAGTAAACGAATATCATCCAACATTCTCTTTGGATTTAAATAATCGCATATAATCTCTCCGTCCAAATCAATATAAGCCATATAAAATGGATGAATGCGATTCTGATTGTCCTTGTTTACATGATTGTTGATATTCTTCAAGACAAAAATAATGCCTTGCGGAAGATCTTCTGTCGCGGGAACAACTGCATGAAGTCCTTTCGGCTTGCGTTCAATATCGGGATGTGTCTTGATGTAATCCAATAGATCCAGCCGAAATTCATTTAAGCCCAGATCCATAATGGAAATTCCATCTGACATATCTTCAATATCAACAACTTCTTCCTGCAACCGTTTTAACTGCCGCTTCCGGTACTCCAATTCGCCCTTTTCTTCTGGATTGATTAAATCATCATCTCCTGTGGCAGTCATAACTGTAATTTTCATACGCGTCTCAACACGAGATTTCAGATTGATATAATCATCCAACGTTAAATCCGGCCAGAAATTCACCAGCTGAATGTATTTATTCTTACTGCCGATTCGATCAACTCTACCGAACCGCTGAATGATTCGTACCGGATTCCAATGAATATCATAGTTTACTAAATAATCACAATCCTGTAAGTTTTGACCTTCTGAAATACAATCAGTTGCAATCAATATATCAATCTCAGTCGTGCTCTGTGGCATCAAAACATCTCTATTCTTTGATATTGGAGAAAAACAGGTCAGCACGTTATTTAATGTTGCTTTGAAACCTTTAATCGTTGTTCGTCCATCAATCGAACCTGTAATAACCGCAGTATCTAAATTGTATCGGCTCTTAACGTATCTACTTACATTGTCATATAAGTATTCAGCTGTATCGGAAAACGCAGAGAAAATCAAAACCTTCTTGTTATTGTCATTGATTGGATGCTGTATCTTTTCATCCAACAAATGAAACAACTCCTGTAGTTTTGCATCATGCTCTGGTGTAATATCATCTATCATCAATGTAAGAAGTTCTAATGTGCCTGCATCCTGTAAAAGCTCTCTTCTCCAGCTCGTCCAATCCATATCAGCGAGATCAATTTTTACTTTCTTTCCAACAGTAAACAATTCTGTATTCTCATCATCAATATCAAAATCATCTTCCTGTACATCGTACATTGTTACATCTGCATAACCAGATTTTTCAAATAGATTGATTTCTTGAATCGTATTATCAATAAGTTTTTTGATTCTTATTAGTGTCAAGCGAAAGGAATGTACAGAGCTTTCCAAACGTTTTAGTAAGTTAATGCTCATCAAACGTCGGATACCTTCCTCTCGACCGGTCTGCGTTAAATTTTCACCTTTGTTATGCGTCAGCTCTTTATATTTTTGCAGTCTGCTCGGAAAAATGTAATTTGTTGGTATATAAATACACAAACTCAGCCGCATCAGCTGTTCATAGATTTCATTATACCCTATGGCATCTGGCAAGTCCGTCAAATCCGGACGTACAGAAATTGGCTTTAATCTCTCTGGAAATTTTCCAATCTCATTGGTATCATAATACTTTTCAATATGTTTTCTCGAACGAGCTATTGTAACACTATCCAACAGTTCAAAAAAATCAAAATCCAATGTATGCAGCAATGCATCTGTTGTTCGAAACTCCGATTCCAATTTTCCCCATGCATTAAATGCTTTTTGTGCCTGTTTGAAAATATCTTCTACACTTCTTGATGTTTTCAAACGGCTGTCCAAATTTTGAGAATTTCCTTCATATGCAATTGCAAGCTGATTTTTCAAATCGACAAAACGATTGTTGACTGGTGTTGCGGACAGCATCAATACTTTCGTTTTAACTCCAGCGCGGATCACTTTATCCATCAATCTTTGATAACGGTTTTCTTTCGTTTTGCTGTGTGTACCGATACCATTTCGGAAATTGTGTGACTCATCAATAACAACAAGATCATAGTTTCCCCAATTTAAACGATCCAAATCAAGCCCGTTGGATTGACCACTGTTTCTGGAAAGATCCGTATGAAACAATACATCATAATTTAAACGATCTTGCGCAATCGGATTGTTCATATAATTATCTTTATAAGTATTCCAATTTTCTGCTAATTTTTTCGGACAAAGAACCAAAACAGATTTATTACGGTTTTCATAGTATTTTATAACTGCTAAAGCAGTAAAAGTCTTGCCCAAACCTACACTATCCGCTAAGATGCAGCCATTGTACTTTTCCAACTTGTTGATAATAGCAAGCACAGCATCTCGCTGGAAATCATAGAGCAGACTCCAAATTTTACTCTGTTTAAATCCAGTTGCTTCATTGGGCAGCTCATCTTCCGAAATGTCATCCAAAAATTCACTAAATACATGGTATAACGTCATGAAATAGATAAACTCAGGCGAATTTTCCGCATAAACTGTACTAATGTTTTCAATAACAGTATTCGTAACATCCTGCATCTTGTCCTGATCTTTCCAAAGATCATCAAACAACCGCATATATTTCTGTGTAAATGGCTTCTCAAAGCATTGAACAAAATTATAGCTGTTATTTCCTCGTTTGCATCCAATGTCAACCGTCGTAAAACCGTTCAACGGTGCATATACAGTTTCTTCATCTCCGGAAGAAAGAGACATAAAACCCGTCATGTTTTCGTTCGTCGTATTAGACTTAAATGTTGCTTTTGCCCGAATCCACTCAGCACATTCTTTTGCAATTGCTCGCTGTGTCATTTCATTGCGCAGTTTAATTTCAAATTCTGTGCCATAGAGGCTTGATTCTCGTGACAAACGCGGGATATAAAATTCTCTCTTTTGTTTTTCCGTCTTTTCTTTTACAAATGTAGGTGACGTAAAGATAAATCGAAACTGTTTTATATCTTTTAATTGTTTTTTCAGTTCTTCATATGCGTACATAGAAAAACACGCTGCGGCGATTGATATTTTGCTACCACGTTTTATATTTTCTTTTAAATCATCACAAACAGTACGGTTTATATTATCAATAATTTTCATACCATCCACCTATTATTTTTCTCAAATTCATTCAAAAATCTATTTTCATTATAACACTAAAAAAATAGTCAGTAAATAAATAATAATTATAATGCGTTTCCATCTTCCTTCAAATAATGCCCTGCGATCACTCCAATCCTCCCATGCCCCAGTGCATTAGAAGTAATCCGCATTGCCGCTCTGTCAAACACTTCTCCTTTTCGGTCTCCGCGGCAGTAATATTTTTCTTTTGCGGTCAATTGTTCCAACGGTCTCGCATGTTTCCGGTAAACCGCTGTTGCGTAATCGCGCCGATAGCTGTGAATATCCGCACCAGACGGAATTTTTTCAAATACTTTTCCGTCTCCTGCTCGCTTGCACAGACGGATAACCAAGTCTTTATCACCAATAATCGGCGCATAGCGTTCCCGTCCGCCCTTGCTGCCGCTCGTGATATGCAGATAATAGCCGGAACGATCCTGATACAATGCCGTCCCGCGCAGCGCTTGGAGCTCTGCGCGCCGCAGACCTGTCGCACGACAGAAGGTGACCAGTTCCGCATGATTGCTCTCGCTAAAATGCCTGTCTCTCTTGACGGTATTCCGGCTGCGCGTAATGTCTTTTCTTTGCCTAGCCGCAGTGTGAATATTCAATTCTTCCAATGTACAGCCGTACAATTTGACCAGCGCACTGGTTTCCATTTTTTGTGTGTACACAGACAGATGTTCTCTCGTTTTCATCCATTCGGAAGCATACGCCTTGCACTGCTCTATTGTTTTGCACCCGTGATTTTCCTTGCACCATTTCACAAAATAGCAGCAATGCTTGAGATACGAATGATAGGTTTCCCAGCTGTAAATGTAGTTCTGAGAAATACCAGAAAGTTTATCCGGTTTCTTTTTTCTTCCAATTTGCAGTTTTGCGTCCAAAGTGTCCTGCACCTGTTTTACCAGTGAGCCGCGGTTCGGCTTATTTTTATGTCCCATAGTTTTTGTCCTTTTTCATCGTGAAATTGTGAATACCTGTGTTGAAGCGAAGCACTGCACTCTTATTGTTTTCCGATTGTTATGCACCAATCGTCTGATTTTTCATCCGATCTGAACAGCTCAACCCAAATGGGGAGCACAATTTCAGTCATCTGAAAATTTTGTTTTTCCGATATCCCCGTTTACTCGTACACGATTGTGTCCGCGTAACCGGATATCGGATCTTCTGCTGCTCTTTGCTGTCTGACATATTTTTTTATGTCTGTCAGCGGGTCAATCAGCCTGCCTTGCCACACGCTTCTATGCAGCTATTCTGTATCCACATAAAAACAGGAGGGCCATCCTATGATCCTCCTGTTCCATCTTTCATTCCAAATATGTGAGAATAAAAATTTAAAATTATAAAAAAGAGAGAAACTTTTCAGCAGCTTGTGCCGGAAAATTTCTCTCTTTTTGTCTGTTTTTCAAACTATTTTGCAACGTTCATTTTTTACTTATGTAATCTGTGCGTTTTGAATCCGAAAATACGCATTGTTAATTATTTCGTTTTTCTTACGCGAACAAAATAGACATGGCCGCATTGTATTGCCCTCTGTAAATCCCCATAGCAGTCACAAATGTTCTTCTTAATCTCTTGGTAATTGCGGAGCTGTACACCGCACGCAGCCAATGCCGCTTCTTTTTCTTTTGGCATTCGTTTGTATTTTTCCTCAATCTCTAAAATCTTTTTAATCGGGATGTTCTTTGTCGTCGCTCTCGCTCCAGCTCCACGTGTCAGCTTTTCCCAAATTTTTTCTTCTTTTCCTCTCAACCGATACACGCTCTTGCTTCCAAAGCTATCCTCTGCACGCATCGTAACTCCGCTGCGTTTCAGGATTTCTTTTAACATCTGAATATCATCCGGTGTATTTCTATCCTCTTTGGGATTTTCAATTTTAATAATTAAATTCATCTTATCCCGTCCTTCTTTCGCGCAATGTTAATTCTTTCGTCTTTTTAGGAATTGATTTCAGTATAAAATATTTTCTTCATTTTAGCAAGAGTAAACCAAGCATTTTATTCAATTTTCTTGTATTTTCCATACTTTTTCAAGAATAATTTCATTCTAACTTTTCTCTCATATTTCCAGCGTTCCAATTAACTGTCTGGTTATGAAGAAAGGAGGAAAGCAGAAATGGAAAGCAATCATGAAGTGTATACTGTGCCGGAGCTGGCAGCTATTTTGAAAATCGGCCGCAATGCCGCTTACGATCTCGTAAAGTCCGGAAAAATTCACAGCATTCGTATCGGAAAAAGCATCCGCATTCCTCGCGCTGCACTCGAAGAATTTTTAAATTCTTAACTTGCTGCAGCAAACAATCCGTGCTATACTTGCCTCACACCAGGAAAATGCTCCGATAAAGCAAAGGAGGCTTGTATGGTACGGATGAATCAATCATCCAAGGAGCATCTTATCAGTATGAAACCTACAAAACACGGAAATAAATTCCGCATTACATATCGGTGCCCAAATTACCGCCGATACCGCCACACCAGCGGAAACGGCAGAAAGGAGCGCACCCATGCCAAGAATGAGCAAGAAACGGCGGCTGGAATGGTCTTTTTTCCTGCGGCAAGTGAAAGTCGGGAATTCCACCTGCGACCGTATCACATACAATGACCTCTGCCGGGGCTGTACCCATAGCTGCAAGCAGAGCTTCCGGGCGGTTATCATACTCTGCCCCCACTACTACTCCAAACGCCGGAAAAAGGAGGACAGGGACAATGGCAGATAACCGCAAATATTACTACCTCAAGCTGAAAGAGAACTTTTTTGACAGCGACTCCATTGTGCTGCTGGAAGATATGAAAGACGGGATTTTATACTCCAATATCCTCTTGAAGCTGTACTTAAAATCGCTGAAAAACGGCGGGAAATTGCAGCTTGACGAGCATATCCCCTACACAGCGCAGATGATAGCGACACTGACCCGCCACCAGATAGGGACGGTTGAGAGGGCTTTAGAGATTTTCCGGCAGTTGGGGCTTGTGGAGCAGCTTGACAGCGGGGCTTTCTATATGACCGACATTGAGTTGATGATAGGACAGTCCTCTACCGAAGCCGAGCGAAAACGGGCTGCAAGGCTGGAAAACAAGGCACTTTTACCGCCCCGGACAAAAGGCGGACA
>JABLTO010119419.1_pt1 | contig 12410 bp, 10 predicted proteins | sample 7160091 | NCBI WGS metagenome assembly JABLTO01 (sample SAMN14651225, study PRJNA627086) | human gut metagenome | isolation source: feces | host: Homo sapiens
CGTATCACACAAACAGGAATGGAAATGGAGGAATGATGCCATGACAATTTTGACGGTACAGCAGTATATGAGCATGAAGATCCGCGCCAGGGTGAACATCCGGACTGGGGAACCAAGATTTATAATTATGGAAGACCTGAGGTGAAGAATTTTCTTATCGCGAACGCACTGTTCTGGATTGAAGAGTGCCATGTAGACGGTCTTCGTGTAGATGCAGTTGCTTCTATGCTGTATCTGGATTATGGTAAGCAGGATGGACAGTGGGTTGCCAATAAATATGGTGATAATAAAAACCTTGAAGCAATTGAATTTTTCAAGCATCTGAACACAGTTGTTCTTGGCAGAAATCATGGAACTGTGATGATTGCGGAAGAGTCCACAGCATGGCCGATGGTAACCGGAAAAGCAGAAGACGGAGGACTTGGATTTTCGCTGAAATGGAATATGGGCTGGATGAATGATTTTCTTGAATATATGAAACTTGATCCATATTTCCGAAAAGGTGACCACAACAAAATGACATTTTCCATGACGTATGCTTACAGCGAGAAATATGTCCTTGTAATTTCACATGATGAAGTAGTTCATCTGAAATGTTCCATGTTGGGCAAAATGCCGGGATATCCGGATGATAAGTTCAAAAATCTCAAAGCAGCGTATGCATTTATGTTTTTCCATCCAGGTAAGAAACTTCTTTTTATGGGACAGGAATTCGGACAGCTTCGTGAGTGGAGTGAAGAAAGAGAACTGGACTGGTATCTTCTTGGAGAGGAAAACCACCAGGATCTGCAGTCATTTGTGAAGACACTGCTTCATACATACAAAAAATACCCGGCACTTTATGCAGGTGACAGCACACCGGAGGGATTTGAGTGGATCAATGCAGATGATGCTGACAGGAGTATTTTCAGTTTCGTCCGTAAATCTCCTACCAAACGTAATAATCTTCTGTTTGTTGTCAATTATACACCGGTTGAGAGAAGCGATTACCGGGTCGGAGTTCCGAAGAAAAAACAGTATAAACTTATTATGGATGAACACGGATTGCTGGAAAAACCTCAGATTTACAAAGCAGTGGAACAGGAATGTGACCACAGGGAATATTCCATCGGATACCCATTGCCGCCTTATGGCGTTGCAGTTTTTGTATATTGATAAATGAAACTGCAAATTGCATAATCATTTTGCATATTCTTAAATATTATTTTACAATTAAACCATTGCAATTTGTGAAAGGATAGGTTATACTGAACGCGAATTGAGGAAAGATTGTAATTAATATTTACAGGATAGAAGAACCTGAAAGGAGAATAAAAATGAAAGTATCTCACATTAAAGACATTGACAAATTTTTTGAAGTAGTTGACAGCTGCAAAGGTAAAGTAGAGCTTGTTACAGGCGAAGGTGACAGACTGAATCTTAAATCAAAACTGTCCCAGTATGTATCTCTTGCAAATATTTTCTCAGGCGGAGAAATCCCGGAACTTGAGATTGTTGCATACGAAAAAGAAGACATTGATAAACTTCTGAGCTTCATGATCAACGGCTGATTAAGTTAAAATAGTAACTGTGACCGTTATGAACAGTTACATAATAAGTGGGGGCGTGACTGGTTCATGTCCCCATTATCTTTAGAGCCAGGGGGCCTGGTGTACAACGCTGAACAGGGTGGTACACCAGACTTCCTGGTCAAGTTGCGTTATGATACCAGGGTATACTATAATAAAAAGTTAGCATAATAAAACATAAACAGAAAGAGAGGAATCACAGGTTATGAATAAAACAAAGATTGATATTATTTCCGGTTTTCTTGGAGCAGGAAAAACTACTCTTATCAAAAAACTTCTCAAAGATGCTTTTAAAGATGAACAGGTAGTACTGATTGAAAATGAATTTGGCGAAATCGGTATTGACGGAGGTTTTCTGAAAGAAGCAGGAATTGAAATCCGTGAAATGAATTCAGGCTGTATCTGCTGCTCTCTGGTCGGAGATTTTGGTGCATCTTTGAAAGAAGTTATCAGTAAATATCATCCGGACAGAATTCTTATCGAGCCATCAGGAGTAGGAAAACTGTCTGATGTTATTAAAGCAGTACAGGGCGTTGAAGAAGAAACAGGTCTTGTACTGAACAGTTACACAACAGTTGTTGATGCTAAAAAATGCAAAATGTACATGAGAAATTTCGGTGAATTCTTTAATAACCAGGTAGAGTATGCCGGAGCAATTATTATGAGCCGTACAGATATTGTAGATGAAGCAAAAGCACAGGCAGCCATGGAACTTCTCCGTGAGATCAACAGCAAGGCTGCGATCATCACAACTCCTATCGAAAAACTGGACGGAAAGAAGATCCTCGAGGTTATGGAACATCCGGTTTCTCTGGAACAGGAACTTATGGAAGAAGAGGAAGTATGCCCTGAATGCGGACATGTTCACGAGCATGGTCATCATCATGACCACGACCATGAAGAACATGACCATCATCATGACCATGATCACGAAGAACATGAACACCATCATGACCACGATCATGAAGAACATGACCATCATCATGATCACGACCACGAAGAGCATGAACATCATCACGATCATGACCATGAATGTGGATGTGGACATGACCATGAAGAGCATGAGCATCACCACGACCATGAATGCGGATGTGGACATGACCATCACCATCATCATCATGCTGATGAAGTATTTACAAGCTGGGGCCGTGAAACAATTAAAAAATATACAAGAGAAAACCTTGAGAAAATGCTGGAGGCACTTTCTGCTTCTGATGAATACGGAACAATCCTCCGTGCAAAAGGAATGCTTCCTGCAGAAAACGGAACATGGATTTATTTTGATATGGTGCCGGAAGAAACAGAGATCCGTGAGGGAGCGCCGGAATATACAGGCCGTCTCTGTGTAATCGGTTCCAAACTGAAAGAAGATAAGCTGGCAGAACTGTTTGGCTTATAATGGAGGAAAAACAAATGGATGAAATCAGAGTTCCTATTTATTTAATGACAGGATTTCTGGAAAGTGGTAAGACCTCTTTCCTGAATTTCACCCTGCAGCAGGATTATTTTTATACAGAAGGCAAAACTCTTCTGATTCTCTGCGAAGAAGGAGAAGTAGAATATGATCCGGCTGTACTTGAAATGAGCAATACAGTTGTGGAAGTTATTGAAGATGAAGAAGATTTTACTACAGATCGTCTGGCGGCTATGGACATCCTGCATCAGCCGGAACGTGTCATCATAGAATATAACGGAATGTGGCTGGTAAGCAATTTCGAAAAAATGCAGCTTCCGGAAGGCTGGGGAGTTGAGCAGCAGATTACCTGTGTAGATGCAAGCACTTTCCAGGTGTATATGGCCAACATGAAATCTATCTTTATGGATATGATAAAGAATACAGACATGGTTATTTTTAACCGCTGTAAAGAAGGCGATCCTCTTCCGACTTACAGAAGAGGAATCAAGGTTGCAAACCAGAGGGCTGAGGTTATTTTTGAGGATGAAGAGGGTGAATTGGGAGATATTTTCCAGGACGAAATGCCATTTGACATTAATGCGCCTGTTATTGATATTCTGCCGGAAGATTATGGCATCTGGTTTGTAGATGCAATGGATCATCCTGAAAATTATGAAGGAAAAACCGTAAAATTTAAGGCGAAGGTTATGAAACCAAGAGGAATGGGAAGTAAATTCTTTGTTCCTGGAAGGACGGCAATGACCTGCTGTGCAGATGACACTACTTTTCTTGGATATGTCTGCAAAAGTGCTTATGCGCCGAAACTGGCAGCCGGACAGTGGGTGGAGGTTACTGCAAAAGTTGGAATTGAAAACCGTATGGAATACCAGGGAGAGGGCATTGTGCTTTATGCAGATCATGTGGAAATCTGTGATCCTCTGGAAGAGGAAATGGTATACTTTAACTAGTGAGGAAAAGACATGTATTTGATCGTAGGCTTGGGAAATCCCGGAAGACAGTATGAAGCTACAAGACACAATATGGGATTTGATGTAATAGATAAACTTGTGGAGGAGTACAGGATTCCTCAGGGCGGTGTTAAGTTTAATGCCATGTACGGAAAAGGAATTATCGGGGGACAGCAGGCTCTTCTGATGAAACCTCTTTCTTATATGAACCTCAGCGGTGGACCGGTTCGTGATATGGTGAATTATTTTAAAATCGATCCGGAAACAGAAATGATCGTTATTTATGATGATATTGATACTGAACCGGGAAATCTGCGCATCCGTAAACAGGGAAGCGCCGGTGGACATAATGGAATCAAAGATCTTATAAAACAACTTGGAACACAGAAATTTATCAGGATCAAAGTTGGAGTAGGTGCAAAACCGCAGGGCTGGGATCTGGCAGATTACGTGCTTGGTCGTTTTGACAGTAAAAGCAGAGAACTGGTTGAGGATGCACAGGAACGGGCCTGCAAAGCAGTAGAAATGATTCTCAGTGATGGACCGGATGCGGCCATGAATGAGTTTAACAGAAAATCGGGGGTTGTATGAAAGCATTTTTGCAGCCTCTGCAAAATCTTGCAGAGATGGAAGCAATTCAGAAACAGGCAAAAAAGAATCGTGGAATTCTGCAGATAAGTGGTTGTATGGAGTCCCAGAAAGCTCATATGATGTATGGGCTTTCCGGGCTTTTTCCATATCATCTGATTATTGGTGCAGATGAAAAAGAAACCAAGGATCTTTTTGAAGATTATCGTTTCTACGATAAATCTGTCTGCTATTATCCTGCCAGGGATCTGCTTTTTTTTCAGGCAGATATTCATGGAAATCTGCTGATACGGCAGAGAATGAAAGTTATTCAGGCTTTACTTTCCGGAAAGCCTGTTACTGTTGTTACGAGTGTGGATGGATGTATGGATTTTGTTGTGTCTTTGGAATCAATACGAAGTCAGCTGATTCACTTTCGCAATGACAGTACTCTGGATATTGACGAACTGAAAGAAGCACTTGTAAACATGGGATATGAACGAGTGGGACAGGTTGAGATGCCGGGACAGTTTTCAGTTCGTGGAGGTATTATAGATATTTACTGTCTTACGGAAGAAAATCCATGGCGAATTGAACTGTGGGGAGATGAAATCGATTCTATCAGAAGCTTTGATTCGCAGAGCCAGAGGTCACTGGAAAATCTCGAAGAGATCACGATTTATCCGGCAGCAGAACAGCCAACGGAAAACGGAGTATCATTTCTGGAATATTTTCCGGAAGACCAGACCATGGTGTTCCTGGACGAGCCGAATCATCTGGCAGAAAATGCGGAAGCGGTTGAAGATGAATTTCGTCAGAGCTGCAGAAACCGTGAAGAAAAAGGAACACAGAATCTTTCAGAAAAATGGATGTGCAGCTGGGGAGAACTCTGTAAGAAACTAAACAGCCGGAACTGCATATCTTTATCTGCACTGGAACCAAAAAACGGCCGTTGGAATGTGACAGAGCATTTTTACCTGACAGTAAAATCAATGAGTTCTTACCAGAGTAGTTTTGAACTTCTGGTAAAAGATCTCAGAAATTATAAAAAGCAGGGATATCAGACAGTGCTTCTGTCCGGTTCAAGGACGAGGGCGGAAAGACTGGCAAAAGATCTTCAGGAAGAGGGGTTGAGTGCTTTTTACAGTACAGATTCAGAACGTGTGCTGGATCCGGGAGAGATCATGGTTGTATATGGTCATGCCAGGAAAGGTTTTGAATATCCCCTTGTAAAATTTGCTGTTATCACAGAAACAGATATTTTTGGCAAAGAGCAGAAAAAACGCAAAAAGAAAAAAGAATATAATGGAAAAAGAATTCAGGATTTCTCAGAGCTGTCAATCGGTGATTACGTGGTTCATGAGAAACATGGACTTGGAATCTACCGTGGAATCGAAAAAGTTGAAGTTGATAAAATAGTCAAAGATTATATCAAGATTGAATACCGTAATGGAAGCAATCTCTATATTCTCGCAACGCAGCTGGACTCGCTTCAGAAATATGCAGGAGCAGAAGCTGCAAAAACACCGAAGCTAAACAGACTGGGCGGACAGGAATGGAAAAAGACGAAGTCAAGAGTTCGGGGAGCGGTTCAGAATATTGCCCGCGAACTGGTGGAACTTTATGCAGTTCGTCAGGAAAAAGAAGGTTATGTCTGCGGGCCCGATACAGTATGGCAGAGAGAGTTTGAGGAAATGTTTCCATATGAAGAAACAGAAGATCAGCTGTCTGCAATTGAAGATACGAAGCGTGATATGGAAAGTACCAAGATCATGGATCGTCTGGTATGCGGTGATGTTGGTTACGGGAAGACTGAAGTAGCACTTCGTGCGGCATTCAAAGCAGTTCAGGAAAGCAGGCAGGTAGTTTATCTGGTACCGACCACCATACTTGCACAGCAGGTTTATAATACTTTTGTTCAGAGAATGAAAGAATTTCCTGTACGTGTGGATCTTCTCTGTCGTTTCCGGACGCCTGCCCAGCAGCAGAAGACGATTGCTGATCTGAAAAAAGGTCAGGTGGATATTGTAGTAGGCACGCACAGAGTACTTTCAAAAGATGTGGTATACAAAAATCTCGGTCTTCTGATCATTGATGAAGAACAGCGGTTTGGCGTTGCGCATAAAGAAAAGATAAAACAGCTGAAAAAAGATATTGATGTTCTTACTCTGACAGCAACTCCCATTCCCAGAACTCTTCATATGAGTCTGATCGGTATCAGAGATATGAGTGTACTGGAGGAACCGCCCATGGACAGAGTTCCTATCCAGACTTATGTTATGGAATATGATGAGGAGACTGTAAGGGAAGCAATAAACAGAGAATTGCGCAGGGGAGGACAGGTTTATTATGTTTATAACAGGGTAAACGACATTGCGGATGTGGCACTTCGTCTGTCGAAGCTTCTCCCTGACGCAAGGATTGATTTTGCACATGGGCAGATGAGTGAACGTGAGCTGGAATCAGTTATGTATGCTTTTATCAATGGAGATATTGACGTGCTGGTATCAACAACAATTATAGAAACCGGCCTGGATATATCCAATGTAAATACCATGATTATTCATGATTCTGACAGATATGGACTTTCACAGCTCTATCAGCTGAGAGGACGCATCGGTCGTTCTAATCGTACGGCGTATGCATTTCTTATGTACAGACGGAATACCATGTTGAAAGAGACAGCAGAAAAAAGGCTGTCGGCTATTCGTGAATATACGGATCTGGGAAGCGGATTCAAAATTGCCATGCGTGACCTTGAGCTTCGCGGTGCGGGAAATCTTCTTGGTGCAGAACAGCATGGACATATGAATGCCGTAGGATATGATCTTTACTGCAAAATGCTCAGCGAGGCAGTCAAAGAAGCAAAAGGTATTCATACAATGGAAGACTTTGAGACAACGATTGATCTTAATATGGATGCATTTATTCCGGATTCTTATATCAGCAATGAATACCAGAAACTGGATATTTACAAAAGAATTGCGGGTATAGAAACGCAGCAGGATTATGATGATATGCTGGAAGAGCTTCTGGACAGATTTGGAGAGCTTCCGAAAGCAGTTATGAATCTTCTGACAATTGCGAAGATAAAAGCACTCGCCCACAGATCTTATGTGACGGAGATCAAGCAGCTTGGAAAAGATATGCGTATCACCCTTTATGAAAAAGCAAAACTGAATCCTGCAGGTATGCCTGTACTTTTGCAGAAATACAGACGTGGACTGCAGTTCAAAAATGAACAGGAGCCGAAATTTATTCTTACACCGGAGGGTAAAGTTCTTGACAGTCTGACGGAATTTTTGCAGGAGCTGGAGAGCATGGTAGAAGAGTAGAAATAATATTTGTGATAATTTTATGATTTATCTTGCCCTTAAAGCAAAAAAAGATTATACTTTTGATTATATGAAATCTGGCAACAATGGAGGAAAAGATGAAAAGAGCGATAAAAAGAACAGCCGTTACTGCACTGGCAGGTGTTATGGCTGCAGGAATGCTTACAGGTTGTGGAAGTAAAAAATTAGACGGAACCAAAACCGTTGCGACAGTTGACGGAACTGATGTTCCGATTGGAATATTAAGCCTCATAACACGTGAAAATCAGGCACAGGCAGAAGCAATGTATGCAAGTTTTATGGGTGGACAGAGTTATTCCATATGGGATTCAGATACTGAAGACGGAAAGACATACGGCGAGCAGGCTGTAGAAGAATCTCTGAAGGATCTTGAGATTATGTACATTCTTAAAGAGAAAGCTGCTGATTACAAAGTCGAAGTAACAGATGATGATCAAGCAGCGATCGCAGAAGCAGCTTCTCAGTTTATTGCAGCAAACAGTGAAGATACTCTGAAAGAACTTGCTGTATCAGAAGACCAGGTTAAAACATATCTGGAACTTGTGACTTATAAAGAACGTATTCATGATCCTATTGTTGCAGATGTAGATACAAATGTTACAGATGAAGAAGCACAGCAGTCATCTTTCAGCTATGTCAGCATTAATACTTCTGATCTCAGCGATGATGAGATCAAAGCCAAAAAAGAAGATGCTCAGAAGATTCTGGATGCCATGAACGAAAATCCGGATGCTGATCTGAATGAAACAGCGAAATCCGTAGATGATTCTTATTTCTCACTGGATGGTACATTTGATGCAAAGGCATCAGAAGATGAGGATAGTGATGAAGAAGGCAGCACTACTACTTCAGGCGGTTATCCGGAAGAAGTCCTGAAGGTTTTAAGAACTCTTGATGATGGTCAGATGGGACCTGATGTTATTGAGACAGATACAGGATTCTATGTTGTTCAGCTGAAAGAAAAGATGGACAAAGATGCAACAGAAAGCAAAAAGAAATCTATTGCAAGTACGCGTCAGGAAGATTTTTATAAAGAAACAACAGAGAAATGGCTTGATGAAGCAGATGTAACTGTTGATAAAAAAGTTCTCAAGACTCTGAAAGTTACAGACAGTCATAAGTTTTCAATCGTGACACCTACACCGGAAGTAACTGAAGCTGCAGAAGCTACAACAACACCGGAAGCAACAGAGGCCGCAAAAAAACTTAATACAGATTCTTCCCTTGAAGTAAAAGATGGAGATACTGTTAATATTGATTATGTAGGTAAGATTGATGGTGAGGCATTCGATGGTGGAAGTACTGATGGAAGTGGTACAGATCTTGTTATCGGATCCGGAAGCTATATTGATGACTTTGAAGATCAGCTGATCGGTTCTCATCCTGGAGATGAAGTAGAAGTTACAGTTACATTCCCAGATGATTATCAGGCAACAGACCTTGCAGGTAAAGAAGCTGTATTTGATGTTACAGTAAACGGAATTTACGAATAAAGTAAATGTAGAAAAGCCCATGGCATGATGCCGTGGGCTTTTTCAGTTTATCAGATTTCGGAAGACTCAACATCTTCATCGGGATACTCTGCTCCCTCACCTGTGGAAACGTGGATTCCGTTGATCTCTACATCACATTCCATCGGGATCACCAGGCATCGGCGACCATCGATCACTCTGGTCTCAACCAGTTCGGCCCTGTCCGGATCTACGTGGATCACTACATCGGGAGTTTTGATTTCCATACGTCGGGTATTGGTTATATTGGTTGCCATAAGGGAGGCGTTTTCTCCTGCAGTGGCTTCATAACACTGATCAAAAGTTTCAAGTTTTTCTTCTTCTACACCACATTCTTCAAAAAGCCGTTTCACTTCCGGTTTTGTCAGAACAGCGGGTTCCGGAGAGTCTTTCTGGGATTCGACCCATTCGTTTAATTTTTCATGAATGTTCATGACAGTATCATAGGCACAGTCCTCGCCAAGAGTTTCCTCAACCAGTGCATTGAAAGAGTCACGCTGCCCACCGGCAGACAGAGGAGTCACACAGCCAAAAAGTTCATCTACAAAAGTGCTTCTCAACTGTTCTGCATTTTTGGAATAGTAGAGAAGTCCGTGAATATCTGTGCTTCTGTCATTAAATACAGGAAACAGGAAACCAAGGTCCGGCATTTCCACGATCCAGTCGCGGATGCGGTCTTCGATATTGTTGGTTTCAGCATTATAGCAAAGTCCTGCTTTGGACAGATTTACAGGGCAGATGCTGCAGAGAATATGATCATAAATTTCATCAGAAGCATCGAACATTTCCTGGCCGTCACTGGATTTGCCCGGAATATCATAAACTGCATGAATCAGGATAATATAATAATTTTCACCATAGTCATAGGATTCAATGACTTTGTCGTAAAATTCATCGAGAATGGTATCATCCTGAAGTTTACTTCCTCTTAAACGAAGAAGAAATTCCTGTGTGCCACCCTCTTTTTCCTGTTCAAGAGGGAATTCCATGTTAATAAGGTTTTTTCCGAGAGTTCCGGAAAGAGTTTTTTTGAAGATTTCAAAGTATTTAAACATTTCTTCTTCTGAAAGAGAAAGAAAAGCTTCTTTTAATTTTGTTTTTTTGTTTTTTTCGCCATCAACGTAGCAGCCACAGATACGTGTAATAGCGCAGTTGCTGGGAGAAAACTGTTTTTTGATCTCTGATATTTCTTTTTTATTCATATGTTTTATCGCTCCTTATTGTCACAATATAGCATTTCTGCGTGGTGATATCAAGAAATTTTTCTGTATGAAAAGTACAGTAACAACCATAAAAATTTAAAGAATTTCATATAAAAACAAGTTTAATATGGGCAAACTGCATAAAAATACAAATTGAAATTGTGCAAAAATATTAAAAGTGATAATAAATTTGTAGATAGACCCAAAAAAATTATATGTATTTTTTATAATCGCTCTGTTAGAATACAATCATCAGGCGGGGGGTAAACCGCATTAGAAAAAAGGAGGAAGTTTTTCATGAAAAGAAAAGTTTTAGCAGGATTACTTTGTGTAGCAATGGGCGTTACTACAATGACAGGAGCAGTTGGTGTATTCGCTGCTGACGATGCTGCAGAAACAACTGTAGATATGGATGGTGTTGACGTTGATAATACTAAGATCGGTATCAGTATTTATCAGTTCGCAGATAACTTCATGACTCTTTATCGTACAGAGCTGGTTCGTTATCTGACAGAAGATCTTGGATTTAATGAAAGCAATATCGTAGTACAGGATGGTAAAAATGACCAGGCTGAGCAGACAAACCAGATCAACAACTTTATCACAGATCAGGTTGACGTTATGATCCTGAACCTGGTTCAGTCCTCTTCCGCACCGCAGGTTACAGATATGTGTAACGAAGCTGGAATCCCGGTTGTTTACATCAACCGTCAGCCAGACGAAACAGAATCCGACAGATGGGCTTCTGAAGGAATCAAAGCTACTTACATCGGTGCAGATGCAAGACAGTCCGGAACATATCAGGGCGAAGAAATCCTTGAAACAGAAAACAAAGGTGATATCAATGGCGACGGCAAAGTTTCCTATATCATGGTTCAGGGTGACCCGGAAAACATCGATGCTCAGTACAGAACAGAATATTCTGTAAAAGCTCTTACAGACGCTGGCGTTGAAACAGAAGAACTTCTTCTTCAGAGAGGTGACTGGGATCAGGCTAAAGGCCAGCAGATCGTACAGGACGCTCTGACACAGTTCGGTGATCAGGTAGAAGTTGTATTCTGTAACAACGATGCAATGGCACTTGGTGCTCTTCAGGCAATTCAGGCAGCTGGAAGAACTGTTGGCGAAGATATCTACCTTGTAGGTGTTGATGCTCTTACAGATGCAGTTCAGAACATCATCGACGGCAACATGACAGGTACAGTATTCAACGATTACTTCGGACAGGCTCACGGAGCAGCTGAACTGGCAGTTAAATACCTTAAAGGTGAAGAAGTTGATCCTGTAAACATGGTTGACTATGTAAAAGTAACTTCTGACAATGCAGCAGATATCCTTGAGATGATCAAATAATCATACTTGAGTCAATAAAAATGTTTAATCTGGGTGTGCCGAAAGGGGCACACCCACTTTTGTGAGAAAGGAGAGAGTGGGATGGCAGAGTATAGATTGGAGATGCGCGGTGTAAGCAAAAGCTTTCCGGGCGTCAAGGCGCTGGACCAGGTAACACTTAAGGTCCGCCCGGGTACTGTACATGCGCTCATGGGTGAGAACGGAGCTGGTAAATCCACCCTCATGAAGTGTCTGTTCGGTATTTATCATATGGACGAAGGTGAAGTCTTCGTAGACGGAGAAAAGGTCAATATTAATAATCCTGATGAAGCATTACATAAAGGACTGGCGATGGTGCATCAGGAACTGCAGCCTGTTCCGGAAAGAACAATTGCAGAAAACATGTATTTGGGCCGTTATCCGACCAAATCAGTGGGACCACTGAAAGTTATTGAACATGCAAAAATGAATGCAGAAGCAAAAAAATGGCTTGAGAATGTAAAGATGCCA
>JABLTO010066436.1_pt1 | contig 12405 bp, 11 predicted proteins | sample 7160091 | NCBI WGS metagenome assembly JABLTO01 (sample SAMN14651225, study PRJNA627086) | human gut metagenome | isolation source: feces | host: Homo sapiens
AAGTCTAGCAATACACCTCAATTGCTTTCGCTGCAAACTCAGCAGTACCGGGCGGGGACGCCCTGTTTGAGGCTGTGCGCCGCGGCCTGAAGGCCGAGGCCCGCGCCGCTGCGGACGCCGCGCTGACAATGCGCGAACCGCTGGACGTAGTGAATGTCTCGCTGATCCCCGCACTGGACGCCGTGGGCGACGGCTTTGAGAAAGGCACGGTATTCCTGCCGCAGCTTTTGCAGGCCGCCACTGCCGCGCAGGCTGCGTTCGAGGCCATCAAGGCCAAAATTGCCGCCTCCGGCCAGGCGCAGGGCAGCAAGGGCAAGATCGTCATTGCCACAGTCAAGGGCGACGTGCATGACATCGGCAAGAACATTGTCCGTGTCATCCTCGAAAACTACGGCTATGACGTGCTCGACCTCGGGCGCGACGTTGACCCCGAGCGTGTCGTAGAGGCCGTGCGCCAGACCGGTGCAAAGCTCGTCGGCCTGTCGGCCCTGATGACGACCACCGTCCCCAATATGCAGGCCACGATCGAGGCCCTGCATGCCGCGCACCTTGACTGCAAGGTCATGGTCGGCGGCGCGGTGCTGACGCCCGACTACGCCCGGGACATCGGTGCCGACTACTACTGCAAGGATGCCAAGGCCAGCGCTGATTTGGCCAAGCAGCTTTTAGGCTGATTGTATAGAGCCGCGTTTCACGAAGAAACGCGGTTTTTTGCACAATTGTAAAATCTTACCTTTGTCAGCAAATCACCATTGCAGGGAAGTTCCAATTGATGTATAATAACTGTGTTTACTGTTTTTTGACATTTTCCTTTATTTGTCTGTTTTAGGAGCGTATCTTTTGAAGCACATAGCCAAAATCGCAGCGTTCACCGCGATTTTTCTGATTATAAATCTGATTCTCTGCGGCTTTATGCCGCCCGATAACGGTTCCAGCCTTGACATGTGGCGCAGCTACCACCAAAAGCAATCCATTGACATTGCCGTCATTGGTTCTTCGCTGGCTTCCTGCGCCCTGCCCGAAGAAGAACTCGCCGCCGCAACAGGGGAGACCGTTGCACTGATGGCAACAAACGCCCAAAGCTTGGATATGTCGCAGATCGCGCTGGAGACCCTGCTTCGGGAGCATTCTCCCCGGTATGTGATCCTTGTCATGGATCTGACCAACATGACAGGCAAACCCTACGCCAAAGCCCAAAAGGCTTTTTTATATGCAGAGCTGCAGACGGATTCCTGGAAGGATAAGCCCGCTGACCTACTGCGCTACATGACCAGCCGTGATAACTTTACAGGTGCAGATTCCCTGAATGCGCTTTTTCCCTGGCAGAGCGGCAGCTGGCCCACCGACTGGCCCGCTACAATCCAACAGAAATGGAATGCCGTACTGGATCGTCTGCCGCACCGGCGCGGTGCGGCCCATGCCCAGCCGGAGGATACCGCGGTCATCAACTTTGACACTGTCGGCACGGAGAACACCTGGAACCAGAACGCCCACGACTTTAGCGCGCAGCACATTGAGGAGTTGACCTCCATGCTGCAGCTCTGTCAGGAGAACGGCACGCGTCTTTTGCTCATCAGCGCGCCCAAGACCACGCTGGATGTTGTGAGCTACGAGACGTATTTTGACGACTACGCCTACTTCAAGCAGCTGGCAGCACAGTACGGGGCTTCCTATTATGACTTTAACCTTGCAAAGCCGGAGCTGTTTGAAAACAAAGAGCCTGACTATCACAAGGATTTCACCCACATGAATGCTGCCGGCGGGCATGCGTTCAGCCTGAGCATGGCAAAGTTTCTTGCTATGCTGGACGCCGGGCAGGATGTGGAATCGTTGTTCGAGACGCCGTCAGAATATCTGGCCGCCGTAAACTATATCACCAACGTCTACATGACGCCGGAGGTTCACCCGGACAAGATTTTGCTGCTGGCCGGTTCCTACCACGGTCCGTCCGTACAGGCTGAATACGAGTTCTGGGTCAAAGCGCCGGGGGAGAGCGAATACAGCCGGGTTTCCGCGTATTCTACCCGCTCCTGGACCGAGTACGCAGCGGCGGAGCACGGCACCTACCAGTTCCGCGTGAATGCCCGTATTGTTGGTTCTTCCGCCGATTTTGAGCGATATTATGAATGTTCTGTCGATTTTTAATTTTGTGGATGGTGTAGTGTGGAAATCTATTCCCTGAGTTTCTTCCTGCTGGTCAGCGTTGGACTCATTTTATATTATACTGTTTTCAGCCACTGCCAATGGATCTGCCTGCTGGGGTTGAGCCTGCTGTTTTTTACCGCCAGCGGCTGGAAGGGCCTTGTTTTTCTGCTTTTCACTGCGTTGACGATCTGGCTCGGCGGCTTGCAGCTGGCAAAGCTGGATGCCGATTCCGCCGCGCGGCGAAAGGCTCCGGGCATAACCAAGGACGAAAAAAAGGCCATCAAAGCACAGGCGGTGCGCCGCAAAAAATGTCTTGTTGCTGCTGTGCTGACTGCCAACTTTCTTGTGCTTGGCTACTTCAAATACTGGTCCTATTTTGCGGAGCTGCTCTCCGGTGCATTTTCGGCCACAGCGCCGTCCTCACTGGGGCTGGTCATGCCGCTTGGCATCAGCTTTTACACGTTTCAGGCCGTCGGTTATCTGATCGACTGCTACCGTGGTCGGCACCCGGCAGAGAAAAACTACGCCCGCTTTCTGCTTTTCATCAGCTTTTTCCCACAGCTGATCCAGGGCCCTATCAACCGCTACGGAGAGATGGCCCCGCAGCTCACCGCCCGTCACATCTGGAACTGGGAGCGCACCAAACGTGCACTGTTCCTGTTTCTGTTCGGTGCAATGAAGAAATATGCCATCGCAAACCTGACCGCCCCGACGATTGCCGCCATCCTCGGCGGCAATGACCCCAAGCTGGCCGGTTCTATGGCACTGCTGGCCATTTTGCTGTACTCGCTGCAGCAGTATGCAGATTTTTCCGGCGGCATTGATATGGTATTGGGTGTTGCGCAGCTGTACGGCATTGAGATGATGCCCAACTTCCGGCAGCCGTATTTTTCTACCTCGCTGGGGGATTTCTGGCGGCGCTGGCATATTTCGCTGGGTGCGTGGATGCGTGATTACCTGTTCTATCCCTTTGCACTGACCAAGCCGATGCAGCGCTTCGGCAAGTGGGCCACATCGCATTGGGGCAAGCATTTTGGCCGTGTGCTGCCCGCTGCAGTCGCCAACCTGCTTGTGTTTGCTGTGGTCGGCATCTGGCACGGCCCGCAGGCGCACTACCTTGCCTGGGGTCTGTATAACGGTCTTGTCATTGCGCTGGCTGACCTGCTGGAGCCCGCTTTCAAAAAGCTCAACACAGCGCTGCACATTCCTACCGAAAGCCGCGGCTGGCACGTTTTTCGCATCGTGCGGACCTTTATCATCGTCAACATCGGCTGGTACTTTGACCGCAATGAGTTTGTGCAGGGGTGCATCTACCTGCGCAACACCTTTACGGATTTCAATTTTTCCGCATTGGCCGCGAATGCACCCGGCGCTTTCGCGGCAGTCTCCGGCCCGGCCTGGGGGCTTGTCATCATCAGTACCCTTCTGGTCTTTGCCCATAGTGTGCTGAAGGAACAAGGCCGCGACCCTTACGCAGTGGTACAGCGGCTGCCGCTTGCGCTGCGCTGGGGTTTATACTATCTTGTTATTTTCATGGTACTCCTCAGCTTTATCTGCGTCAATGAAACCGTTGGTTTCCTCTATGCCAACTTTTAAGAAAAGAGCTTTCTATGCAAACAAACATTCTGGACTGGCTTGAAGCCACGTCCGCCCGCTGCCCGGATGCCCCCGCTGTGGGGGATGACCAGACAGACTGTACCTGGGCACAACTGGCCGACACGGCCCGCCGCGCCGGCAGCTTTCTGGCGTTCCGCACGATGCCGCGCCGCCCGGTGGCATTTTACCTGGAAAAATCCGTTTCCGCCTTTGCTGCCATGCTTGGCACAGTCTACGCGGGCTGCTGCTACTCGGTGCTTGACACCCGCCAGCCCGCTGCCCGCACTTTGCAGGTATTGGATACTTTGACCCCTGCATTTCTTGTTACGGACGAGGCCCACGCTGCCGCAGCCGCCGCGCTGGGGTACAGCGGGCAAATCATCCGGCTTGACGATCTGCTGGCCGCACCCGCGGACGCTGCCCTGCTGGCAGCCCGCCGTCGTCAGGCTGTGGACGTTGACCCTCTGTATATCAACTTCACAAGCGGAAGCACCGGTGTGCCAAAAGGCGTCACCGTCAGCCACCGCTCGGTGCTGGATTTTATCCCGCAGTTTGCCGAAATTTTCGGCATCACACAAAATGATATTCTGGGCAATCAGGCTCCCTTTGACTTTGACGTTTCGGTCAAAGACCTGTACACGGCACTGTACACGGGGGCTAAGGTGCAGATCATCCCGCGCGCTTATTTCAGTCAGCCCACAAAACTCATGGACTATCTGGCAGACCATGAGGTCACCATACTTGTCTGGGCCGTCAGTGCCATGTGCTTTGTCTCCATCATGAACGGCTTCAGCTACCGTATACCTTCCCACGTGCGGCAGGTATTGTTCAGCGGCGAAGTCATGCCCATCAAGCACCTGATGAAGTGGAAGTCCGCTCTGCCGCACGCCCGGTTCGTGAACCTCTACGGCCCGACAGAAATTACCTGCAACTGCACCTACGCCATTTTGCCGGACCGCGATTTTGCCCCGGATGAGGCGCTGCCCATCGGATGCGCGTTTCCCAACGAGAAGGTCTTTCTGCTGGACGAGAACGACGCCCTTGTCACCGTGCCCGGGCAGGCAGGGGAGATCTGCGTTTCCGGTACGGCGCTTGCCCTCGGCTACTATGCTGACCCTGTGCGCACAGCGCAGGCCTTTACCCAGAATCCGCTGAACGCCAACTGGTATGAGCGTATTTACCGCACCGGCGATCTGGCCCGCTACGACGAAAGCGGCAGCCTGTATTATATTGGCCGCCGGGATTTCCAGATCAAGCACATGGGACACCGCGTAGAGCTTGGCGAAATTGAAGCTGCCGCTATGCGCTGCGACGCTGTGACCCGTGCCTGCTGCACGTTTGATGCCGAACGCCAGCGGCTCCACCTGTTTTACACGGGCAGCTGTGAGAAAGCCGCCCTGCTGGCTGCGCTGAAAGAAAGTCTGCCGCCTTTTATGCAGCCGAATACTGCTATGCAGCTGGACGAGATGCCGCTGAATAAAAACGGCAAAATTGACCGCACGGCACTGGCTGCCCTGACGAAAAAAGGAGCCCATAAATGACCGACGCTTCTTTACAAAAAATTGCTGCCACCTACGGCACACCGACGTTTGTCTTTGACACTGACGCTTTGCAGGCCCGCGTGCGCGCTATTCAGGCAATCTGGGGCAGGGAAATCGACCTTTGCTATTCCATCAAGGCCAACCCATTTCTGCTGCCTGCCATGATGCAGGTCACTGCGCGGCTGGAAGTATGCAGTCCCGGAGAGCTTTCGCTCTGCGAGAGCCTGCATGCTGCGGATGCACGTGTTATCTATTCGGGTGTTAATAAGACGCCCGTGGATATTGCCCGCGCCGTGGCCGACGGCGTCGGCACCTGCACAGCGGAATCTCTGCTGCAGGTCCGCTATCTGCAGGATGCTGCACGCAAGGCCGCCAAACGGCTGCCCGTGCTGCTGCGGCTGAACGCGGGCAGTCAGTTCGGCATGTCAAAGGAGGATCTTTTCACCGCATTGGCGCATCGCAGGGAAACACCTGATCTGGAGTTTATCGGCATTCACTACTTTGTCGGGACCCAGCGCAAAAAGCTGGTCAATCAGCAAAAAGAGCTGGCCATGCTGCGGGAACTGTACGCTGAAATTGAGCAGACCTTCGGCCTGCGTCTGCCGGAACTGGAATACGGCCCAGGGCTGGCGGTGCCGTATTTTGACGGCGACGATTTTACCGACACACTGTCCCCGGCCAAAGACCTTGCGCCAGCACTGCGCGAAGTCAGCAACTGGGTCCATCTGACCGTTGAGATGGGCCGCTTTTACACCGCCGAATGCGGTTATTACCTGACCACCGCCATGGACTGCAAGGACCACAGCGGGCAGCACTACTGCATTGTGGACGGTGGAATGAACCACCTGAATTATCTTGGCCAGATCATGGGTATGAAACGCCCGCATCTGCGCCATTTTGCTGCCCGGGCAGCTTCCGTACAGGACTGGACACTTTGCGGCAGCCTTTGTACTACGAACGATGTTCTTGTGCGCAGTATGCCGCTGGCCGGACTATGCCCCGGCGACCTGCTTGTTTTTGAGAACACCGGTGCCTACTCTGTTACGGAAGGACTTGGTCTGTTTTTGAGCCGCGACCTGCCGCAGGTCATTCTGTGGCAGAACGGCACGCCGCACCCGGTACGCAGCGAAACGCCAACCTATCCCATCAATACACCCGCTGTGTAAGATAATTTGAAAAGGAGAAATACCAATGGAACGTTTACTGGAAATTTTAAGCGAAATCAAAGAGGACGTGGACTTTTCCACCTGTACAACGCTGATCGATGACGGCATCCTGGACTCTTTCGACATTCTGCAGATTATCTCGGCCCTGAATGAGGAATACGACATTTCGATCCCCGCATCCGAAATCATGCCGCAGAACTTCAACAGCGCCGAGGCCCTTTACAAGATGGTCCAGCGCCTGCAGGAAGATTGATGTCCGAGATGCCCGAAATATAAGATAACGCTTGCATTTATTCCAAACTTATTGTATAATACTAAAAGCGGACAGGGCTGAATTGCGCTGTTTCGCGTACAGATGCAGGTCCCGCGCATGGGCAGCCTGTGAACCATGTCAGGCGGGGAACCGAGCAGCATTAAGCGGCGCTTGCCCAGTGCCGCGGTCAAGCCTGCATCTGTACGCAAAGCAGCGCAGCCGCGTGCTCTGCCCGCTGTTTTTTGTAGCTTTGCAGGAGGTGAGCCGATGTACCGTGCCCTGTATCGAAAATGGCGTCCCCAGCGCTTTGCGGACGTGGTTGGCCAGACGGCCATCGTCACGGCCCTGCAGAACCAGATTTCCGCCGGGCGCATCGGCCATGCGTATCTGTTCACCGGCACCCGCGGCACCGGCAAGACGACCTGCGCCAAGATTTTTGCCAAGGCGGTCAACTGTCTGGACACTTCCAGCCCCGACCCCTGCGGCGAGTGTGAAATTTGTAAGGGCATTGATTCCGGTTCCGTCATGGACATCATCGAGATGGATGCCGCGTCGAACAACGGCGTTGACGACATCCGCGACCTGCGCGACGAGGTAGCCTATCTGCCGTCGGTCTGCAAGTACAAGGTCTACATCATCGACGAGGTGCACATGCTCTCCACCGCGGCGTTCAATGCGCTGCTCAAAACGATGGAGGAGCCGCCCGAGCACGTCATCTTTATCTTAGCCACCACCGAGGTGCAGAAGGTTCCCGTCACGATTTTGAGCCGCTGCCAGCGGTATGACTTCACCCGCATCACGGCGGATGACATTGCCGGGCGGCTGCTCTACGTGGCCGGGCAGGAGAAGATCGAGCTGGACGAGAACGCCGCACAGTTGATTGGCCGTCTGGCCGACGGTGCCATGCGTGACGCGCTGTCCATTCTGGACACCTGCGCCGGTGTCGACAACCACGTGGACGAGGCGCTCGTCCGCCGTATGGCCGGTGTCACGGACAGGGGCTATCTGTTTGAGATCAGCGACGCCATCGCGGCAGGGAACTCCGTCACTGCACTGGAAAAAATCGCTGAGCTGCGCCAGCAGAGCGTCGATATGCGCCGCCTCTGCATGGAGCTCGCCGGGCATTACCGCAATCTGATGCTCTGCGCGCTGCCGGGCGGCACGTCACTTCTGACCGGCATCTCGCCGGAGGAGGAGGCCGCCTACACCCAGCGCAGGGGCTTCCCGCAGCGGGAGGCCATCCGTGCGGTCAATGCGTTCGGCTCGGCGCTTGAGAAAATGAGCCGCGGCACTGACCAGCGCATTGAGCTGGAGCTGGCGATTTTCTCGCTGACCCAGCCCGAGACTGCCGCCGCACCTGTTATCATCCAGCAGCCCACCCCGGCAGCACCCGCCGCGCCTCAGGCGTTCGCCAGCGCGCCGTGCGCCTACACAGCAGCGCCGCCCGTACAGGCTGCGCCCTCTGTAGTGCCGCCCGTGGTACAGCCGCAGAGCGTTCCCGCCGCTGCACCGGATGATGTACCGCCGCCCATTGACGATGACCCGCCGTTCCTGCAGCCGGAGCTGAAGCCCGCCCCGCAGCAAACTCCCGCGCCGGTACCGCCAGCACCCGCTGCCCCGGCCCCGCGTAAGGCCGAGCCGCCGCGGCAGGCAGGCCCGCTGGAGCCGTTCGCCTTCTGGCCCGCCGTGCTGGCCGATTTGGAGGAGAATGATGCGATGCTCATCTCCTTTTTGCGCGGCACCCGGGCCTATTGCGACGGCAAGCGCGTGCTGTTTGAGTGCAGCGACGCCTTCCGCGATTATATCCGCAATAACCGGGAGGTCAGCAAGCGTCTTAAGGAAACTATCTACCGTGTATCGCGCACCAAGTACAGTATCGGCCCCTATGAGGAGCCAAAGACCGACGACAACACAGCTGCCGTCAGCCTGGATGAGACCCTGCACACGATGCAGGCGCTTGGTGTCGATTTGAAAATCGTTGATAAATAATTATTTTTGGAGGATACAACCATGAAAGCAAGACTGCCCAAGGGCTATGGCCGACCCGATCCCAACGCCATGATGCGTCAGGTCCAGAAGATGCAGGACGACATCCGCGCCAAGCAGGAGGAGCTCGAAGCCAAGGAGTACACCGGCACCGCCAGCGGTGAGATGGTCACTGTCACGATGAACGGCAAGCATGAGATCACCGCCGTCAAGATCAAGCCCGAGGCCGTCGACCCCGATGATATTGAAATGCTTGAAGATCTGATTGCCGCCGCCGTCAACAGCGCCTCCGCTGCCGTTGACAAGGACTCCGAGGAGGAGATGTCCAAGATGACCGGCGGTCTGAACATCCCCGGTCTGGGCTAAGAGGCTGCCTATGTTCAACAACAATGTTGAGCCGCTGGAAAATCTGATCGACCAGTTTGCCCAGTTTCCCGGCATTGGCCGCAAAAGTGCGGTGCGTATGGCCTATCAGGTCATGTCGATGCCGCCCAAGCAGGCCATGGAGCTGGCCAAGGCGATTGAGCACGCCAAAAGTGACCTGCACCGCTGCCGCATCTGCCAGGACTACACCACCGGCGATGTCTGCAAGATCTGCGCCTCCCAGAAGCGTGACCGCAGCATCATCTGCGTGGTCGAGGGCCCGCGCGACATCAAGTCGATTGAGCGCACCCACGAGTACAACGGCCTGTACCATGTGCTGCACGGCCTGATTTCGCCGATGGATGGCATCGGTGCAGATCAGCTCTGCATCAAGGAGCTGCTGGCCCGTCTGAATGACACCGTCAAGGAGGTCATCATGGCCACCAGCCCGACGGTGGAGGGCGAGGCCACGGCGATGTATATTGCCAAGCTCATCAAACCTCTGGGCATCAAAACGACCCGCCTGGCCTATGGCCTGCCCGTCGGCTCGAGTCTGGAATACGCCGATGAGACGACGCTGTACCGTGCCATGGCCGGACGCGGCGAGATGTAAAAAAATTCCTGTACCGCTTTTGCCGGTACAGGTTTTTTATTGCAGCTTTATTTCAGCAGACCGTAATCCCGCAGACAGCGCTGTACACCCGTCAGGGTATCGTCAAAACCGACACCCGCTGCCGCACGGAACCTGCCGCCGTCCATCAGCAGGCTGCGCGGCCAGTCTGCCGCCTCTACGACGGGGTGGATGTCCAGCAGCGCACAGGCACGCCGGGCCGTCGTGACCATATCGCAGTCGTTCTCGCTGCCAAAGTTGTACACACCGCCCGGCAGTTCCATGGCCTGGGTCAGCCGCTCCACGGCCTCCCGCACATAGGTGATGCCGCGGTAGTCCCGCGCCGAAAACCGCAGCGTCTCCTGCCGCATAGCGGCGGTCAGCAGGTTCAGCAGGAAGTTACCGCGGATCGGCAGGCCGTACCCGGGCAGGTCGTACATCCAGGCTGCCCGCAGCAGCACGGCATCGGGCAAAATATCCAGCACGCGCTGCTCCATCTCCTGCTTGTGGCGGCCATAGACGTTGGCGGGGGAGAGCGGTGTATCCTCGTCAAACGGCCCGTGCTCAGTAAGGCCCGTGTAGACCTGGTCAGAGCTGAACGCAACCAGCTTTGCGCCGCTTTTTTGCGCTGCAGCCGCCATCCAGCACGGCAGCAGAACGTTGGCGCGGTAGGACTCGTCCGGGTGCTTTTCGCTGTAGCCCGTGTCGGAGAGCGCCGCCGTGTGTACGATCACGTCCGGCTGCTCGCGCCGCACCCAGTCGGCCACGGTCTGCTCATCCGCTGCGGTCAGCATTCCTTTGGGGAAGGCGCACAGCTCGTACCGCCCCGCCAGTTGGGTCATGATGCGTGCCCCCACAAAGCCGCCCGCGCCGGAGACCAATAGCTTTTTCATGTCTTTTCCCTCGCAATACGATTTTTGTCTTTATTGTACCGTTTTTGCGCAGCTGTTGCAAGCGGCTTGACAAATTCCGCGCCGGTTTGTATAATAGAGGCACCTAAAATAAGGTGTGGATTTTTACAGTTCTGATACTACTTTTCGCCACACAGCGCTTTCTTTCCGGGAAAGCGTTGTGTGGTTTTTGTTGTGTCAAAAGGAGGAGCCCATGAACGATACCTTCATGAAAGAAAAGCCGATTCTTCCGCTGCTGACCTCAATGGCCCTGCCTATGGTCGTCTCGATGCTGGTCAATGCACTGTACAACATCGTGGACAGCCTCTTTGTCGCCCGCATCAGTGAGGAAGCCATGACTGCGCTGTCCCTCGTCTACCCGGTGCAGAACCTCATCAACGCGATTGCCATCGGCTTCAGCATCGGCATTGCCGCGCTGATCTCGCTGCATCTCGGTGCAGGCAACAAAGAAAAGGCTGACATGGCCGCCACCCACGGCATGGTGCTTTCGCTGATCCACGGCGTCGTGATTTCCATCGTCTGCACCGCCATCATGCCGCAGTTCCTGCGCTCCTTCACCAGCGACGAGACCGTCATTGCCATGGGCGTGACCTACTCCCGTGTTGCCTTTATGTTCGCCGTCGTCATCATGGCCGCCATGTCGTTTGAGAAGATCTTTCAGGCGGTGGGCCGGATGAACATCACGATGATCGGCCTGATGGGCAGCTCGGTCTGCAACATCATTCTGGACCCGCTGTTGATTTTCGGCATCGGCCCGTTCCCCAAAATGGGCATTGCCGGTGCGGCACTGGCTACCGGCATCGGCCAGATGGTCCCCGTCATCTTCTATCTGATTGTCTACTTCGTCAGCCCTATCCCGGTCAGGCTGCGCTCCGGTTGCCTGAAGCCGGACGCCAAAATGGCCCTGCAGCTCTATTCCATCGGCGTACCGGCCATCCTGAATCTGGCGCTGCCCTCGGTGCTCATCACCTTCCTGAACTCGCTGCTGGCCGTCTACTCTCAAAGCTATGTCGTCGTGCTGGGTATCTACTATAAATTGCAGACCTTCCTGTACCTGCCCGCCAACGGCATTGTGCAGGGTCTGCGCCCCATCATCGGCTACAACTACGGCGCGGGGGAGTATGACCGCGTCAAAAAGCTCTACCGCACGTCCATGGGCATGTGTGCCGCCATCATGGCCGCGGGCACGGTGCTCTGTCTGGCGCTGTCCGGCCAGCTGATCAGGCTTTTCAGCTCGAACGCCGAGACCATCGCCATCGGCACGTCGGCCCTGCGCATCATCTGCATCGGCTTCATCGTCTCGACGGTTTCAGTCGTTGCCTCCGGCTCGCTGGAGGGTCTCGGCATGGGCGTGCAGTCACTGGTCATCTCGCTGTGCCGTTACATCGTTGTCATCATGCCGCTGGCCTGGCTGTTCTGCCGCCTGCTGGGTGCCGACGGCATCTGGAACGCCTTCTGGGTGACCGAGGTCATCACGGCGGGCATTTCACTGGTCGTATACCACAAGAGCGTGAAGCTGAAATAAACCAACAGGAGCCTGACCACAGCCGGTCAGGCTCCTGTTTTATATAAGTAAAAGGCTTCCCCCTCGGGGGAAGCCTTTTCGTTACACCTGCTCTTGCACGTACCGGATAAACGCATCGCGCTCCGCGGTGGAGCGCACAACGGCCGTGTACATCCAGTCGCCCATGTCCAAGCGCAGCGCCTGGGGAATGCGCTCACACATCCGCATACGGGATCCGTACTTGGCCATGATCTGCGCATGGGTGTGCTTGTACTCATGGCAGTCGCGGCGGCCTGCGTAGACGCAGAAATACTTCGGGCCGTCCAGCTC
>JABLTO010058035.1_pt1 | contig 12404 bp, 8 predicted proteins | sample 7160091 | NCBI WGS metagenome assembly JABLTO01 (sample SAMN14651225, study PRJNA627086) | human gut metagenome | isolation source: feces | host: Homo sapiens
AATTATTATTAATGATCCTTCCTGCGTTTATCTGTGCAGGAAGTTTGTTTGCCCAAACATCTACTGTCAGTGGCGTGTGGGAAAGGGGTAAAACAAAAGCAGTCAAAATGTTCAAGATTGTAGAAGGCGGTAACTTGTCGGAAGTGGCCACTTCTGCGTTAGGAGAAGACGGTAGTTTCCAGATGACGTTTACCCCAGAGCAGGAAGGGTATTTCGTGTTGGGTACTTCCTCTTCCGTTTTTCAGAATCGCTATATATTTTATATGAAGCCGGGTGACCCGTTGAATGTGCGGATATTGCCCGAAAGTTATGAACTGATAGGAAAAGAGAATACGGCAGAGAACAAGGAAATGGTCCGCTGGCATGATTTTATTTTTCCTTTGGAAGATAAAGCTGTGTATTTTATGGGAAAACACAGTACGTATGTAGACTTCTTTCCGCTGTTGGAAGAGAAACTGGATAAATTGGGTTCTTATAAAGTGAAGAAAACAAAGAATAAGGTTTTCGACACTACGTTTGCTGATTTTCGTAAGTATGATTTGCTGTTCAATGCCGTGCAGTTCATTTATACGGTAAGGTCGGCGCATCCGCAGAAGGAAGACTTTATTGATTATTACCGGCAAATAGATATTCCTGCTATCGCCCGTACTACGAGTATTCTTAATTATCCCGGCGGATTGCGTTTATTTGTTAATGCATATATGCTCAAGGCCATGGTATCCGATTCCTCATCAGCCGGAGAGAAACGAAAGAATCCCGTTTCGGCTATGCTGAAGGAAGATGTCGAGATGATTAGTAATGACACAATTAAAGGAGAAATAGCGTTAATGTTCAGCGGAATGAGTAAAACGCAGGTAGGACTGGAACAATATAAACAAGAATATGGCAGTTTCCTGGTCACCGACAGTCAGAAAAAGCGTTGGCAGCGTATCGAAGATAACTTTGCGGAGAATATGGAGAAAAAGAAGCCTATTAACTTTACGTTCCCTGATGCGGAAGGAAATGATGTATCTCTTTCCGATTTTCGTGGCAAGGTTGTCTATATTGATATCTGGGCTACCTGGTGCGGTCCGTGTAAAAAGGAGATGCCTGCCATGAAAGCATTGGAAGCAGAATATAAAGACAATAAAGACATTGTATTTATGGGGATTAGTGTCGATGCGTCTAAAAATATCCAGAAATGGAAGGACTTCGTGATAAAAGAACAGCTCCCCGGTGTACAGCTTTTTGGCGGAGACATGGCGGGACCTACATTATCCAAACCCTATAAGATAACAGGCATTCCTCGTTTTATGCTGGTTGGTAAAGACGGAAGTCTGATTTATATGGATGCTCCGCGTCCTTCTTCTTCCGAAATACGGGCAGTGTTGAACGACGCATTGAAGAAATAAACAATATTATCAACAGGTTGATATACAAGTACTTCAATGGGTGCTAATAGCAGAGTTGTTGGGTATATATATACTGTGTGTTGGGCATATATATCCAACATGTTGTATCTATATACCCAGCATGTTGTATCTATATGTCCAATACATAGGCACTCAATACCCTCTTTTCCAATGTAATAGACTATGAAATACTTGAAAATAATAATATGCTTTCTGTTCTTTCCGTTGATAGCAAACGGAAAGACGGAGCAAGACAGCATCCGTCTTGCTTTGAAACACATGGAAGACGGTTTGAAAACAAAAGAAATCGCTGTTGCACAAAAGAGTTTTGCTCCCGAATTTTCTATCAGCATTTATTCGTTGCCCTTTGCATCCGGTTTGTTGAAACAGATTATGGAAGGTATAACTTTCCAATCTATCCAACCCGACTGGAAGGGGATGAAAACAAAGGGAAACGTCACCAGTCTGGAGGTCCGTTTCACATTGGCCGGCGGACAGGAAGAGAAGAGCATGATAGCTTTCAATGAGTCCGGAAAAATCCTTTTTGTCGATTATTTCGACCGGCTGTTCGGTGATAGCCGTTACCGGAAATCATCGTTGGCAGCCGTTCTGCCTTTTCGGATAGAGGGTGGCTCTATCATTTTGTCTGCCCGCTTGAACGATAGCCCCCGGGTGATGTCATTCTTGCTTGATACGGGAGCTGACGGAATGGCTATCCGCCGTTCGTTGGCAGATAGCATAGGGCTGAAAGTCAGTCATTCGCAAGAAGCGAGTGTTGTAGGCGGACGGAAAACGGTGCAGATATCTGCCGATAATGTACTTCGTCTGTCGGACAGTTTATCATTGAAAAAGCAGAATATTGCAATTTTCGAGAGGGTGCGTAACGGTACGGATGGCATCATCGGGCTGAATCTGATAAGAAAATATATCACTGAAGTGAATTTTGATACGCAAACTATTTCGCTTTATACCTTCGGTGATTATATCTTTCAGAGGAAAGGACGTATGATCCCCCTTAGGGTACCGAGCCTTATCATGTTACCTTCCGCATTGAATCTGACCGGGGATAAAAGTATTTCGGGTAATTTACTTTTTCAAGTCATCTTTGTTTGTGTCAAATAATCGTTGGCAACTCCCCTTGTTGTTTTCCTTAATGATATTTCGCTCTTTTTTTTTATGCCAAATAAGCCTTGACCAGGCGTCTCTTTTTCTTAGCAGCAAAACGCTTTCTTAAATGCCTTTCTTGATGCTGTCTGTACAGCTTCCAGTAATTCCTTGAAGGAAATCATTTTTTCGTTTACACTATTACTCATCATATAGTCTCCTTTACGTGTTTTTCTTGACAATCAACATCATAAAGAAAAACTGTATGATTGGGAAGTAGGGAATTTCTCTACCTCCTTTTATTTTAGGAATAATTCCTATTTATGCCAATAATAATTATACACTAACTCCGGCAACTTGTTGGGGATTACGTTTCCCAAAACCCTCGTTAAATAATAACTATTTTAAAAATTCTTCATAGATGTCCCTACATTTACTTGTATTTTTAAATACATTAGCAGGATATGAATCTGCAAATAATTCATTTAGTATATTACTACTCTTACTAATCTTCTCGCCTATGGTAGCTTCAATTTCTTCACCCAATGTGTCGATATTCATTACTTGAGAATAGAACCCATCTTTTGAAATAAATTGTTGCAAGTAACAATACTCAATAAATCTATTGCCATGTATACACACTAAACGTTCTTTACCAGTCAGCACTTCCTTTTTCTCTTGCAAAATCTGCTCAATTTTTCTTATAATTCTTACTCCATTAATAATCTTATACGAATTCGTTGAGGGATTTATCAACGCTTTATACGGAGCCTTGGATGTATCTTCTGATAAAGCACCTACATTCCTTTTTGCCAATGTAGCATATGAAAGTTCATCGCAACACGCCAATGCTACGATGGCTTCATCAAATGAAATTTGATGTTCTGCATCTGTTATTACATCACCACTTTTATATAAATATATGATATGCGAAAACAACAATTCTGTACGAATTCTCTCTTGCTGTGGATCTAACGCAGCAAAATCTTTGTTTTCAATCTTATTCTGCGTATTTGACAGTTTAGTAATCTGCCGAGCTATTTTTTCGCCCGCCTTACTTATATCGATTATTTGAACCATTACAGACGCCTTCGATAATTGTTCCATATTTTCACAATACACATTTCCAATTGTACCCGTTGTCTGTGCCCCGTTAACAAGGGATACACCTTTTAACGAAAAGAGTCCCGTTGCATTTGTAGTACTACCCTTAGCCTTTCTTTCTACCGACTCACATAATAGCTTAATTCCATTGTTATAGTAAACAAAATTTTCCGGTTCTTGTAATAATACTTTTTTCATTCCTTCATTCACTTCTGTACTGCCTTTATAGTATCGAATATTTTTCGCAAACAATTCATTTCCATTCTCTTGATACCATTCCCCGATAGCAGCCGCAGAAATCAAACCATAATAACTTACATATGGTTCTTCCACTTTCCCCCAATTTGTCAAAATAACATCATCTATATTGATTGCTTGTGGATTTTGACCCTTAGCTAGGTATTCATATATTTTTTTAAAAGAAATTTCTTCATAAAGCAACAATGTATTTACATCATCATTAACATTAGATATCAATTCCAACATTGGACGTTTTGCATACGTATCTGTATCTTGATTCCCTGTATGAATAAATAATAACTGTATTTGATACCCCATTTGCGTTAACGCAAATTCGATATCATTCTTTTTATTTATAATTTTTGGATTAGCTCCATCTAAGTCAATGTTCAAAACTCTCTTTATTCCTTCAACAAATGTTTGCATTTCTTCCCGAGAAATGCCACCTGTTCCCTCTTTTTTCCACTTGCTCTGAACTAAAAATAGTTTTTTCTGTACTGCATCCAAATATATCGCATCAAGCCCCATATCGTGATATCCATCTGTTATATGCTTTGCAGATGAAGCATAATCCAGTTCACATTTCATATTTAACGCAAGTGCTGCCAATGCTCTCGTTTCATATTTTCCATTATCTGTATCAGTATCCTTACAATCAGTCATATCCACAGCACTTTGGAAAATTTCTTTAAGTCGATTACTTGTTCTTAAAATGTTAATATTTGTCATGCCCTTACTCCTTTTTTATATTATATCGCTTATAAAAAATATATTCATAATCCCATTCTCCATATCATCAATACTGTAAATTGTATCCATGACCTCGAATGTTTCTCTCAAATTACCTCTGGCACTCTTCCAACCAATTCCGTCGGTAAACCACACAAATGTAAATCCATCAATCATATCCGCTTGCACAAACAATACTCATCTGTAACACTACACACTTTGCATTGTTCCTTGTATGATTTGGCGTATCGGCGTAATTTCCCGATTTTACCAAAGTCCGCTAACCATTGATTTTACTGACTTTTTCGCACATCTTACTTATCAAGTGACTTCATCGTCGGGAAATCCTACCGATTTAGCAACTATGTCTTTAAAACTGTATATATCTGTGTTTCTGTTAATCTTATTTTTGCCTCTGATTTTACAAACCTTTACCTTTCTTCATAAATGGTCGCAAATCAGTCGCAATTATTCTTCACATAATTCTGGTTGAGCATAATTAATTATTATACCATTTCCCAATCTGTCTCCAATATCAATACAGAAGTTTTGTTTATATTTTCTACCAGAAGCATCTTCAAACTTAATTGTAAGTGTCATTCTAAAAAAGTTTTTTTCATCTTTATCATAGGACATTACCATAACAAATGCTTCACCTACCATAGCAATCGGGTCTTGAACAGCTTCATAACGACTTATTGTAAATTCCGCCATATCCATTCTCTTTGCGATACACTCTAAATCGGGTATTATACAATATGCCGCACCCCTACCTTTATTCAAAAATTCCATGCGTAAAATAGTCTGTTCTGAATTTGAATTAGAAACAACCTTAGAATTCTTAAAAACAAAATACGGTTCTTCACTAACACGATGTTTTTCTTCCGCTTCGCGCTTATCTTCTTCCCTTCGCCTTCTTTCCTCATTCAATCGTTCTTCATATTGTTTTCTTTGTTCTTCATATCTTGCATCAGAAATGATTTTATCTCTTTTGGCACGATTTTTTGAAATAATATTAGAGATGATAAACGATAGGACACTAAAAAGTAGTGCCCCTGTCGCAATCAGAGAACTATATAGCGGAGCATAATCCTTATGCTCTGTTCCCCATTGTAAAAATTCTTTAATCGTCATCTTTCTCTTTCCTGATTCCAGAGTTTAAGAAGTTAATTTTCCTTTACAATTCGATTAAACTATTCTTGAAAATTAATAAGCTCCGATTTCTTCAAATCCTTGGTCGCTTCTGCGTAAATCTGCATCGTAGTTTCTGCATCCGCATATCCCAGAATATCCTGCATGGCTTTGATATTTACACCTGCTTCACACATTCTGGTTGTAAAAGTATGTCTCAAAGAATGGTTGCTAAACTTTGGAAGAATAACTGCATTGTCTCGGTAATCTTTATCAAGTACCTCGAAATTACAGTCTCTTATAATTCTTCTAAGAGCTTTATTAAGTGTTCCTTGATTCTGAACATTACCGAAACGATTTACAAATATAAAATCTCGATAACCATCAACAACAGCTTCACTCTTAATTCCACATTCTTCTTGATATTTCTTTTCTATGAGAAAAGCTTCTTTTACAATAGGAAGCATTGGAATTATTCTCTCACCTACTTTTGTCTTAGTGGTATTAATTGCAAAAATCTGTCCAGCCTCTGTACTTGTGCAATAATATACCAATGTATGGTTTACATTGATTACTTCTTCCTCTAAATCAATATCACACCATCTAAGTCCTGTGATTTCTCCAACACGCATCCCAGTCCATAACATGATAGTAAAAATAGGATACCATCTATGATACTGTCCCTGCTTGCTAAGAAACTTCTCAAATAACTCCTGCTCTAGAACTGTTAATGCTCGTCTTTTTTCAACTTCGAAATTCCGAGCCTTTTTAAGTTCTTTTAAGGCATTGTCAGAAGGATTATATCTAAGATAATCATCCTCAACACCAAGCTCTAATACTTGATGCAATACTGTATGTATGCTGTCAATTGTATTGACTTGTACATTTCTTTCATCTGCCAGATAATTATAGAATCCTCTAACATCCGAACGCTTCAAATCTACGATCCTGCTCTTGCCAAAATCTGGTTCGACAAACATGGTGTACATGTATTTGTAATTAGAAAAGGTATTGTCCTTGAGACCTCTCTTAAGCTGTACCCAACTATTATACAAATCATTAATAGTAAGATTATTCTTATCAACTCTGACACCATCTAAAACATCTCGAAGCACATCAAGTTCTTTTTCTCTTAATTCCTCAAGAGTAACTGCACTAATAGAATGTCGACCGCCTCGCTTGTCTCTCCATTTGAACTCATAAGTTCCACTACTTCTCTGGTATTCGTCTTCTTTCAAAACTCTATTTTTATTATCTTTGCGTCTCTCTACTGCCATGTAAAATCTCCTTTCATAACAACAAAGAGAACACGCTCAAGTACATTATAGCCTCAACATGTTCTCATTGTCTATCAAAAGTTACATCTCTATCAAATTAAATTGAATACATCTTTTCTAAGTATTCTAAAAATAATTTACGCTTAATAAGACGCTTATTTCCGCACCAGATAACATAGGGGCAACTATCACTATTAGTTAATTCCCTAAGCTTATTCTGACCAATTCCAAAATACACGGAAGCTTCCTCAAGTGTCAAGTTTGCTTTTTCCCATAAGGGAATATATTTCTTATCTATAACAATCACTCCCTTCAATCAAAAGGTAAATCTACATCATCGTCTATCTCAATCAACATTGATATAATATATAAAGCCATAAGTGATGATAATTATAGAGATTTTCTCAATTATTTTATGCATCTAGATAATTGTTATGCGCTTGTCAATTCGACCACGCTTAATGCATGGAAAGATTTTCTTGCGAATAGTGAAGTTGACAACCTAAATGACCCTCTAAAAGCCTTGCTATCAGATATATTTCAAGGTTATCAAGCATTCACACCATTAAGCCAATATGACAAAACATCCCTAAAAGAATATCTTATCTCTGCTTTACCTCACGATAAGTTTTCTTTTACAATCAAAAAAATGGATGAATGCATCAATATAAACACCTGCTTATCTGAAAATATATTAAATAAACTCGGTATAGTTACTGATAATCCTCAGAACTATCAAATTCTAATTGATTATCTTGTTAATTACTGTTTTGATGTTCTTCTTACGAAAGAAAAAATAGATATTCAAAAAGAGAAAATCGGACAACTTTTTGTTCATATGCTAGAGAAATATCTTGAAAAATAAGAAAAAAGAAATGGAACTGATTTATTTCAGATCCATTTCCGCTTTTTATTCTTATCTTATAATATCTTCAATAGGTTTCCAAATATCATTATTCATGACATTTTCATCCCATTCAGTATTTGATATATATATTTGAGAACCAACAGCTCTTACAAATCCCCATTTAACTTCTGCAAATCTCTCTGCATAATGCTTCAACGCTTCAAATTTCTTACTTGCATATCCATCAATATTATTGGAACTACCATCCGAAGTTATTCCACCCTTCGCCTCAATAATCCAAACATCACCATTTTCAGTTTGAACGATATAATCTGGATAGAAATGATTTCTTCTAAATGCTTTTCTATAAACGATTCCAAAATATTCATCACCCTTATCACCATTCTTATAAACATGTTTTACAGGATGCTTATCATCTTCACACCATTGCTCAAATGCAATTTCAGTGCAAGTTCTATTTGGAGCAATTAGAATATTATTTCCGTATCCCTCAAAAACATTTGTGTTCATATTTTGGGTTGAAGCAATTTTCTTATGCTGTTTATAGTATTGGTATGGAGGTATACTCCATTCTTTTTCAAGAACTTCTGTCTCTTTAACATCAGCAATTTTATTTTCATCAATCTTACTAAACAATTCAACTAATCTATCTCTATTATTTACAAGAAATGCATTATATTCTCTTAAAGTCATCCCTTCTAATAATTTATTCTCAGCTTCAAAATCTTTTTCTTCCTGCGAGAACAATGACATCTGCATATCCTGTGGACCAAAAAGAACCCTTAACGCATTATTGGAAATATTTTCATCAATACCAATAGCTCTTGCAATCCTTCTCTTAGCATCTCTGATAATGAAACCATCATCATGATTGTTAATCTGGTGTTCACCGCCAAAGATGGAATTAAGTTTCGTCATATCGTGAGTGGTTCTTGCTACACCTTCTATAGCCGAAGTTTTAAGCTTAGTACCAAACATATATCCCTTACTTACTTCCATTTCTCTTTTATCAAGCTTACCATCATGATTCAAATCACATTCTGAGAGCATCTGTTCTCTAACAACCTTTACAACAGCTTCTGGATTAACCGATATTCTATCGTTGCCATCAAGCATTTCCCTTGTTAGCGTCACATTAAATACATCAGATTTTTTCTTGTACTGATATGTATAGAAGCTATCGCTAATACTACTTGTTAAACCTTCCGAGAACTGGCTATCAAGTGTATATAAATAACAGCAATCCAATAAATCACTATCGTAATGCTCTCGCTCTGGCATTCTTCTAATTCTTCCAACGGTTTGAATATTAAACCTTTCAGTTCCACCCTCACGAAGTTTTACAAGAATCTTTGCTCTAGGACAATCCCATCCTGTTGCAATCGCTTGTTTGAACAATAAGAATCTGTATTCTCCATTAAGTTTTGTAATTTCTTCTGGTTTATCTGGATGATCTCCGCTAAACCAAGAAGCAACAAAACCGGATGATTCTGGATACCCCATATCATCAAGTGCCTGTTTTACTCTATCAATCCATTCCTGATTTCCATTAGGGAACTGAATAACAACAAGCGGATTAATGTCTAAACCACGCTTTTCATACTCTGCCTTAACCTGTTTTCTTTTCTTATCAGCCAACTCAAGAAGCATTAAATCATCATCAAGATTATTATTCTCCTGTATTGCCTGTGTAACACCTTCATTAACAGCTATTCCAGTAGCAATAAGTCCCGCCCCAATAACTTCATCATCTGAAATAGTTTCAACATAATCTGCTATTGTTACTGGTGTTGCTGATATTCTAAGCACATGTACTGGATGAATATTAGCAATATACTGATTGGCTGTATCACGATATTTATGCTCTTCATCAATAATCATAAATATATCAATATCCGATTTATGACAAGCATAAATCCTAGACATAAAATCTTTATGCTCACCCTCTTTTAATACTACATTTGACGTACTATTTATTTTATCCCAATTGATAAAAAACACCTGTCCTCTTGGGTCTGGCTCATTAATGAAACCATACACGTCGCCAAATGTAATACCTGCTGTTAATTCCTCAAAACTATCTTGTGATTGTTTATGTAATCCACCTGCCCCAGGACACAGCCACAAAAAAACCGTTTCAGGATTTTCATCGAGATAATCATCAATAAATTTGCAAACCATAACCGTCTTGCCAGCACCTGTTGGAGCATAAAGAACCATTTCTTCATAATCGGCGCATTTACTCATCAAATTTTCTTCGTGTATTGTTTGAAAATCTAAAAGTTCTCCATTAAACATTTATTCTGCCGCCTCCTTTAATTCCTGTCCAAAAAATTCACGCGGAATATACTTAAACCCTTTACTATTAAGAAGTCTTGCTTCTTCAGCGTTTAAAATAATATTTTGATTAAGCCAAATTCTTTCAGCTTTTTCATACATTTTCGCATCCAAAATATTATGTTTAATATCATCTTTGTTTAAAATGATTATGTTCTTTTCCCCATCTATTTCAATAGCGTTTTGCAATTCTATCATTTCCTTTATATGTAAACATAATACGTTACTTAATAAATAATCATCGGGTTTACGAGGCGTCCAATCACATTTGAAATATTTAACATTTGAACGAAATCCATCCGAAATCTTTATTTTTTTCAATGTTGGATATAACTGTATCTTTGTTTTTTTGTAAATAGTTCCTCGCGTTATTTTCCCAGTTCTTTTTGATAACATCTGCGCATCTTCGTCAGCAATAAAATCCTCTGTTTTTACCCCATAATCTCCATCAACCGGATTACCATTTATATCTTTTCCTTCAATACTGCACTTTGTTCTAGGCCAGGTAACATGTGTTGCAATTCCTAAAGCCTCCCACTCCGAATCACCTTTTTTTAATCCTTTCTCTTTTAATTCTTGTTCTTCTTTATCAGACACTTCATTGTTAGTAACCATAATACATCTGCGTCTACCATTATCTTCTGCATTTAATAGATTCACTGCATGCATAGTTGTTCCTGAACCTGCAAAGAAATCTAATACCATTGCCTCTGGTTTATTCTCTAAATATATTTTCAATGAATCATATACTGTATATAAAGACTTAGGAAATGAAAATCGTTTATCTATTAAAAATTTTGATATTAATTTTGTTCCGTATGCATTTGCATCATATGAATTTTTTTTCCAAACAGTTGGTTTTTGATGTTCTTTACCATCTGGTAAAATAATAATTTTCGTACCATCAGGGTTTTCACCTGCAATCTTATATTCTCCATTCAAAGCCTTTTTTATACTTGGTAATGTCACATAAGCAAAGTTATACGCTTGATTTGGGTTTTTACTTTTAGTCACTCTAACACATCCATTTTCTAATGCATAGGCTAAACTATCCCCAGTTAACCCCCAATTCATCTCTTTTCCATCTTCTCTAATTGGGAAAACAGCAATGGCATTATCAACTTCCTCCGCATCTGAAAGAGGCTGTTCTGGTGTTAAAGGTTCTCCGATTTTTACAATTTTATCCGTATCTCTATCTACATATATTGGATAAAACTGTTTTACACCTCCTTTGGTTGTGCCTCTTGCCGATTCCACATCACTTCTTCTCAAATATGGCCATCTAATTTCTTCACCTTCTTCTAACGATTTATCCGAAATTGTTTTCGCATCACCCATATAGACCATAACTAGATATTCATCAACTTGAGCTAATCTTCCTACTTTAGCCTTTCCTTTTGGATTAATAACAATATCCAATATTTGCATCTGACAGTCGGGAAACAATTCTTCTAACAGCAATTTAAGTGTACACAATTCATTATCGTCAATTGCAACCATCAGGATACTATCTTGTGGGTTCATCAAGCGTCTGGTAATCTTTAACCTTGTTTGCATCATTGATAACCATTTACTATGCCTAAACACATCAGTTTTTTCAACATAATCATTATTATATTTCCAATCTCGAGCACCCGTATTATAAGGTGGATCAATATATACACAATCAATTTTACCTAAGTGTGTTTTCTCTAGTAAATATAATGCCTGAAGGTTATCTCCCTCCAAAATAAAATTCCAAGGAAGTTTCTCATCTCTACAGATTCTCTTTTCATCATCTGCGGACAACACAGGAATATTTTCTAATAACATTTCATCTACGTATTCTGTATGTTCCTCGAAAACCAAACCGAATTTTTTTTCTGTTAGATGATTCTCAATTTCATTAAATGCTCTTACGGATACATCATCCGAATGTTCCTTCTTTAATTTTTCAAGAAAAGCAATCATCTGGTCTCTTTTTTGTTTTGTAATGTTTGCCATTATAACTTCTCCTTCTCAAATATATATAATAAAGAGGATAGAAGTTTCCTTCCATCCTCCAATTATCATATTATTGAGCATGTTCTCTTTTTAATATAATTTCGCACCTGCTGGAATGTGGTTATCAACCATAAGAAGATGAAGCTCTTCATCCTCTGAATCCTTAAGATTGTTTACTGCTGAAAGTAACATACCACAAGATTCAATTCCCATCATCTTTCTAGGTGGAAGATTTGTGAT
>JABLTO010011415.1_pt1 | contig 12403 bp, 10 predicted proteins | sample 7160091 | NCBI WGS metagenome assembly JABLTO01 (sample SAMN14651225, study PRJNA627086) | human gut metagenome | isolation source: feces | host: Homo sapiens
TCATCTTCTGAGTTAGTTCCGTTAGCTGCCTTAACTGCAAGTTCGTTCATTCTCTGTAACATATCCTGAACTTCATTTAATGCACCTTCTGCTGTCTGCACTGCACTGATACCATCCTGTGCGTTTGAAGAAGCCTGTGTAAGTCCACGGATCTGCTTTCTCATCTTTTCAGAAATTGAAAGTCCTGCTGCATCATCGGCTGCTCTGTTAATCTTATAACCTGATGATAACTTCTCTGTTGATTTTGCCTGTGTGCTTGTTGTTACTCCTAACATTCTGTTAGAGTTCATAGCTGTTAAATTGTGCTGTACTACCATAATAATTACCTCCATGTAATTGAATTTTAAAATTATCCAAGTCAGTAACAGATGATACCGGCCAGTATCCTATTCTGTTCCGCTTAAACGTTATCACCGGCGAATCCTTTTGCCGGAATAATAATGGGATTCCTGGGCATCCCACAATTATCATATGATTATGTAACTTTTTTCCGTTACATTTTTTATATCGGACACGCAGTTTAATTAATTAACCTTTTATGTATTATTTTATAAAAAAAATTAATATCATTCAAAGCAGTTCCACTTTTCTGATTTTAGCTGTGTTTCGCACATGTGTTTATATATACCGCCCTTTTTCATGAGCTGTGCAGGTGAACCTATTTCGGCTGTTTCGCCATCTTTTAACACAACAATCTTATCAACACCTGCAACAGTTCTCATTCTGTGGGCTATTATGAGGACTGTTTTGTTTTCGATGAGCTTTGATATTGACTCCTGGATGAGCGATTCGTTATCAACATCCAGTGAGGCGGTTGCTTCGTCCAGAAGAATTATCGGTGCGTCCTTAAGGAAGGCCCTCGCAATGGATATTCTCTGTCTCTCTCCGCCCGACAATTCGGAACCGTTTTCTCCAATCATGCTGTTCCATTTATCAGGCATACGCTCCACAAATTCTTCGCAATTCGCCAGTCTGGCGGCTGCAATAACTTCCTCGTCCGTAGCATCTTTTTTACCGATTCTGATATTTTCCATAACAGTATTATTAAAAAGAGTTACGTCCTGAAATACAATTGAGTAAAGTGAAAGAAGTTTTTCAGGCTCAACATCCGTAACATTCATGCCGCCTACGGTTATTGTACCGCTGTTGTTGTCCCAGAATCTCGCGGCAAGCCTCGAAACCGTTGTTTTGCCTCCCCCTGACGGGCCGATAAGTGCCGTAACCTCGCCCTGCTTTGCGGTAAAACTAACATCACTAAGCACTTTTTCCCCGTCCCCATAAGAAAATGCCACATGGTCAAATACGATATCGTAACCGTCATTCGTAAGTTTTTCTGTTCCCGTCTGCTCCTTGTGTGAAAGTATTTCATCCATTCTCTCACAACTGTTGCTCATATTAATTATGGCAGAAAGATTCTGAAGTGAAATCTGTAAAGGCTCATACATTCTTGTAACAACAAGTAAAAACATAAAGAACGTAAGCACACTTATATCACCTTTTATAAGCAAAGTACTTCCTGTTACCGCTACCGTAGCTATTCCGAATTTCAGAATCATCTGGGCGGAACATACAAATGCGGCGTTTGTGAACTCGGCTGTAACGGCATGCTTCTCAACATTTCGGATTTTGGTCTCAAGTCCGCCCATATATGTATCCGTCATATTGTAGGATTTTAAATCCCTGAGACACTCAAGTCCCTCCTGTATTCCCGAAAGACATTCAACCCTGTATTTTACCGTTTTATTCTGAACTTTTTTCATGGTTTTTCTTGATAAAAGTACAATGATAAAAGCAACCGGCATTACCCATACAGCCGCAAGTGCCATTCTCCAGTCAAAGAAGAAAAGACTTATTACAATTATGGTTGTGGATAAAAGTGCTCCTGCAAGCTCAGGTATCCAATGGGACGACGCAGTTTCGATGGTGGCGCAGTCGGTCATTATGGTATTTGTGAGGTCTGCAAGGTCCTTTTTACCGAAAAATGACAATGGCAGTTTTCTGAGTTTTTCCGCAAGCCCCCTGCGTCTTATACCGCTTTCCACATAAGTTGAGAGGAAGGTTGCGTTATATTGTAAAAGTGCTGTTAATGCAATCAATATGAGTGTAATAGCAATTGCAATTATAAAAAAGGGTAATTCTGATTTTTTTAACTCGCCTTCAAGAAGGTATGATGACAGCTTGTACAAAAGTCCAACCGGCAGCATCAGCACGAGGTTAGATATTGTAACTGCAATGAAGGCACGCACCATATCTTTTGCACCTTTTTCTGACAAGGCATACTTGTGTCTCAATTTTTCCATCATGATAATATACCTTCCTTTCCGACTTTCCAGTTTGCGGATTTATTGTATTCATTCCACATATGACAGAATATTCCGTGCTTTTCCATAAGCTCGTTGTATGTGCCGGCTTCTGAAATTTTACCTTTTTCAAGCACATAAATACAATCTGCCGAGGTTATGGTTGAAAGCCTGTGAGCTATCATTATTACGGTTTTGTTTTTTGCAAGATTCTCGAATGCATGCTGCACTTTACATTCATTATCAGGGTCGGCAAATGCTGTTGCTTCATCAAGAATCAAAACAGGTGCGTCCTTAAGAAATGCCCTCGCAACGGAAAGACGTTGTGCTTCACCGCCCGATACAAATACGCCTTTACTTCCTATTATAGTGTTTACACCGTCGGGAAATTTAGCGATTATATCCATGCACTGTGCTTTTTCCAAGGCTTCCATTACTTCATAATCGGTGGCATCAGGTTTGCCCATTCTTACATTTTCAAGAATACTCATCTTAAGTAAGTGGCTGTCCTGAAATACATAGGAAACCTGTTCCATAAGGTGTCTGTTGCTTATATCTTTTACATCCACACCGCCTATTTTTACAGTACCTTTTTCAGGGTCATAAAATCTTGCGATAAGTGATGCAAGAGTGGTCTTGCCTCCCCCTGACGGTCCCACAAGTGCTATGTGGCTGCCTTCCTCTATTCTTAGACTTATGCCGTCTATCGCCTTGCGTGTCGAATTATTATCGTAAGAAAATTCAACATTATCTATCTCCACAGAAGCATCCTTCGGAATCTTTTCGTCTGCTGTTTCAGACAGCGGTTTAATATTCATTATATTAGTTACCCTGTTCAATGCATCCTCCACAAGCATTTTGGATTCTCCCGCATACGCCACTTTCATCAAGGTTACGGTAAGAACAGAGGTTATGATTATATAAAACAAAAGATTGATTATGAACTTATCGGTTATTCCATGTCCCGTAAAAGCGAAGGCTGCGATTATGAGAGCGGCAAATATTCCGTTGGCGGATGTGGTAAATGCCGTCATAGGGACTCTCATGTTTTTGGTATATGCCACGGTCCATTTTTCATATTCATCAATCGCCTGTTTAAATCTTTTAAAAGAATAGAGTGTCTGCCCGAAAGTCTTAACAACAGGAATGCCTCTTATATATTCAACAGCTTCACCCGACATATTACCCAGTGCATTCTGGTATTCCTTCATATCATTTGCCATCTTAGGTCCCATCATAAACGCACCCATAAGGACGAATGCGATCACCGCCGGAATAAGGCTTATAAGCCCCAGTCTCCAGTCAAAAAATGCCAGCATGCCTATAAGACATACAGGTGTTGCAACGGATACGACTTTATCCGGTAAGTTATGTGCAAGATAGGTCTCCGTTGCCGCACTTGATTCCGTTATGTCTTTTCTTATCTTTCCTGTTCCCTCAGTCTCAATTATTCCAACCGGTATTTTCATTATATGGCTCATCATTTCGACTCGCATATTTGCCTGTACGCGAAACGCCGCCCTGTGTGAGCACATAAGCGAACCTATATAAAAAATCATTGATGTAAGTGCAAAAATAACTGCCTGCCAGCCGTAAGATTTAATATGTACTGCCTTGGAAAAATCAGGCCGTACCTCCAACACTTCCCTTATAATCCGCCAGATATCATAAAATGGTATAAGTGCTATAGCGGCACTTATCGCTGCAAGAATACATGACGCATAAGTAAAATATCTGTATTTGCCCGCATACACCATAAGCCGTTTTAATGTGCTTTGTTTTTTTGATTTCACCTCCGTAGTTCTCCTTTCATAACTTCTGTTAGTCGTTTCTAACTGAATAGTAATACTCAAAAAAAGCAATGTCAATTTATTTTATTTTGTTGATTTTTTTTATCAGGTTTGCTATTCTATAAGCAGGTTATATATATTCATGATAAGGATGAATGTTTCTACTAGCTGCCGCAAACAGTTATCTATAATCTTTTATAGGTGAACTGTCTGTGGTTTTTTTATGCCTAAAACAACACAGGAGGTTTTTGAATGAAACATTATGACGTTATTGTAATAGGTGCTGGTCCGGGCGGCATATTTGCAACCTATGAGCTCGCAAAGAAGAATCCGGAGCTGTCAATCGGTGTATTTGAAGCCGGGCACCGGTTATCCGATAGGAAATGTCCTATTGACGGTGACAAAATTCCCACCTGCATTAAGTGTAAGAGCTGTTCCATCATGAGCGGTTTTGGCGGTGCAGGTGCATTTTCTGACGGCAAATACAACATTACCAATGATTTCGGCGGAACATTGTATGAATACATAGGTAAGCAAAAAGCCATAGAATTAATGAAATATGTAGATGAAATTAATATGGAGCACGGCGGCGAGGGCACCAGACTTTTTTCAACTGCCGGCACACAATTTAAGAAAATCTGTATGCAGAACAAATTAAAACTTCTTGATGCTTCTGTCCGTCACCTCGGAACAGATATAAATTATGTTGTTCTTGAAAATCTCTACAATGAATTGAAGGAAAAAGCTGATTTTCACTTCGATACACCTGTTGTATCAATAAACCGTACCGATAATGGGTATCTTATTAAAACAGCTTCTGATGAGTTTGAATGTGAGAACTGTATCGTATCTGTGGGCAGAAGCGGCAGTAAATGGATGGAAAAGATATGTCATGAAATGGACATCCCTACCAAATCAAACCGTGTTGACATCGGTGTCCGCGTTGAACTTCCTGCCGTTATTTTTTCGCATCTTACCGATGAATTATACGAAAGCAAAATCGTATACAGAACACAGCAGTTTGAAGATAATGTGCGTACTTTCTGTATGAATCCACACGGCATTGTTGTTAATGAGAACACCAACGGAATCGTAACCGTCAACGGCCACAGTTATGAGGGTGAGGAAATGCAGACAGAAAATACTAATTTCGCACTCCTTGTTGCAAAGCATTTTTCTGAGCCTTTCAAGGACAGCAACGGTTACGGCGAAAGTATTGCCCGCCTTTCCAATATGCTTGGCGGCGGTGTAATCGTACAGCGTTTCGGTGACCTTGTCAGAGGCCGAAGAAGTAATGAGACCCGTATAAGAGAAGGTCTTGTAACACCTACTCTTAAGGCTACGCCGGGTGATTTAAGCCTTGTGCTTCCAAAGCGAATACTTGACGGAATTATCGAAATGATTTATGCCCTTGATAAAATTGCTCCCGGCACCGCCAATGATGATACATTGCTTTACGGTGTTGAGGTTAAATTCTACAATATGGAAGTTGAACTCAATGAAAATCTTGAATGTAAATATGACGGTCTGTACATAATCGGTGACGGCAGCGGTGTTACCCACTCCCTTTCACACGCCTCCGCAAGCGGTGTCTATGTAGCCAGACATATCTGTGAAAAATAAGAAGCTATCTGCCCCGGATTCACATGAATCCGGGGTGATTTAATATTATTTTGTAAGAACTTTTTTACAATATCTGTGTGCACCACACTTAGGGCATATTAGTTTTCTCTTAGTCAGTGTATGCGCTGCCATGATATATGATTTCATATCAGGGATAAATCGTTCATGACATTCCGGACATTCAAAAGCCCCTGCTTCTCTGTCCATAATGCACGCAACTGCAATTCCTATTATCAATACAACTATACCAATTGCAATAAATGTTATTCTGACACCAGTCCTCATATCAAACATTCCCGCAACCATAAATAGAGGAACGGTGGCAAGTATTGTTAATATGCCTACCATTACCGACAGGATTATTTTCTTTTTATTTTCCTGTGCTTCTTTAACTAAATTCACCATGTTTTCCTCCGCCTTATTACGATATTGCTCTTCAGAAACCCTTTCCCCTGAGAGCAATTCATTAACTGTTATATCAAGTTCACTGCATAATGGAATCAGAAGTGATACTTCAGGAAATCCGTTTCCCCGTTCCCATTTAGAAATTGTCTTATCACTTATTCCAAGTTTTTCGGAAAGAATCTTCTGGGTGTATCCCTTCCTTTTCCTTTCTTCTGCAATAAATCCGCCAATCTTTATCTGGTCCATCCTCTTCCTCCTTTCATGGTAATAATATCCTTTGTGCATCATATTTCAAACCCACAATTCGTAGAATTTGGTGAATTTATGCGGATTCTACGATTCGTGGAGAATTATATGTCTGTTCCGATACTTATATTTTGAGCTTCATTTAATATTTTTATCTGATATTCTGCAATTTCCTTTAATATCATAAATCTCTCTTCTTTTGATTTTCCTTCCCGTATCATCTGTGCATTGTGACTTTCCAGATTTGATAAAACCGTTAATTCATTAATAGACGCATAATCCCTTATGTTGCTGTTCTTCGCCAATTCAGGATTTGCCTCTCTCCATGCTTTCGCTGTAAAACCAAATAATGCAACATTCAGCAAATCAGCTTCTTCTGCATATGGCAACCACCTCAAATCTTCCCTGTAATTACATACAGGAATTAAATAGTTCTTTACCGCTTCTGTCTGAATCAGATAATTATTCTTAGTAAGAAATCTTTTTGCATTCCACTCAATATCTTTTAAATCATTTTCCTGTTCCTTTAATCTTTGAAATTCTTTAATAAGATACAACTTGAACACCGGGCTTATTGCTGACGCAAATTCAAATGCAATATCTTTATGTGCATATGTTCCGCCGTATCTGCCTTTCTTGACATATAACCCAATAGCGTTGGTTTGTTCTACCCAATCTCCTACACTGATAACAAATGTATGTAAACCTGCCTCCTGCCTAAAGTGGTCGAATTCGACCACTTTAAAGTTGGCATTATAAATTTGTTCCCATGTTCCTAAGAATTCCAATGTATTTCTGTTTCTCAGCCAATTTTTTATAACATCCGCTGCCCTTGAATTATCAGATTTGGCTGCTGCCATATCCGTTATACATATATAATCATCAATATCCGCTCTGGATATTGTGATAGGGATATTTTGTACCGTGATAACTCTATTCTTGTCCATTCCGTTCCTCCTTCTTAATCATATTCTCACTCTTAATATAGTAAGCCAACAGCCTCAAAACATAATCCGGCGCATTACGTGTTCCACGCTCCCATTCGGTAACCGTCCTGTATGGTATGTTAAAATGTTCACAGAACTCCTTGCGGTTCATTCCTGTTGCTTCACGAATTTTCTTTATCTCAATCTGACATTCTGTTAAATTCTCCATGGATACAGCCTCCTTGTTTTACACGTTGTGTATATTATATCATATATTTTTAGATTACACAATGTGTAAATTATCAAATACAAAAACACCTCAGACCACGGCTGTCAAAACCGCAATCCGAGGTGTATATAATTACTGTAGATCTTCAAAAATCTGTTCCGGAGTAATACGGTTCTCTTTTAAAATCTCATCTACTGAGTATCTGTCAATAAACTCCTTCTTTAAGCCATAATTGTAGACTTTCATATCCGTTGCGGCATAGAAAGCTGCAATCTTTTCGCCAAATCCGCCGTCAAGTATTCCGTCCTCAAGGGTTACTACTTTTGTATGGTTCTTTTTGAGGTCCTCAAGCATTTCAGTGTCAATACCTGTGATGTATCTTGGATTGATAAGTGTTGGTGCCACTCCTGTCTTGTCGGCAATTAACTCTGCTAGCTTTTCACCAATCTGATAGAAATCGCCAAGTGCAATAATTGCAATATCCTGTCCTGACTCTGTCACTTTATATCTGTTGATTACGCTGTAGTCTGCGTCTGCTTCTTTACCTGTTCTGATTACGCCGTTGCATGGGATTCTTATTGCCACAGGATGTTCATTCTGTTCAATACTCCATTCAAGCATGGCAAAATATTCCTCGCAGCTTGTAGGTGCAAGGTACACAAGATTAGGAATGTTGGACATCATAGGAATGTCATATATTCCAAGATGGGTAACGTCATTCATGCCATATACGGAAGCTGTGTTTACAAGCAATGTTGCAGGATTATTATTGATACAAAGGTCCTGGGATATCTGGTCATATGTTCTCTGGAAAAAGCTTGAGTGAGTTGCAAATACAGGTTTGCCGCCGTTTTTGGCAATTCCTGATGCCATTGCAACTGCATGTTCTTCGGCAATTCCCACATCAATAAACTGTTTACCGGCTTCTTTTCTCTTATCCCCGGTAAAACCTATACAGGTAGGAACTGCGGCTACAAGTACAACAACGCTTTTATCCTGCTTCATTTTTTTCAAAAGATATTCGCAGGTAAGGCTGCCATAATCCTCACCGAAATCGTCCACATTGCTTTTACCTGTTTCAACGTCAAAAGGCATGCACCAGTGCCAGTTCTCCTTATTGGTCTCAGCAGGCTTATATCCTTTACCCTTTAATGTATTGATGTGGACAACAACGGGGTGGTCTATATCTTTAACCTCTTCAAAGGCTTTGATTAATGATTCAATATTATTTCCGTCAGCGACATATCTGTAATCAAGTCCCATTGCCTTAAAAAGATTACATTCACATTTTCCGTCAGAATCACGAAGCTCTTTCAGGTTCTTATACAGTCCGCCATGATTTTCCGCAATTGACATATCATTATCATTGACAATGATAATAAAATTGCTGTTAAGCTCCGAAGCGAAATCCAGCCCTTCCAATGCTTCACCGCCACTTAATGATCCATCGCCGATTACCGCAACAATATTTTCATTATCACCCTTCAGGTCCCGTCCCTTTGCAAGGCCGCAGGCAAGACTGATTGACGTAGAAGTATGTCCCACATTGAAAAAATCGTGTTCACTTTCTTCAGGATTGGTATAACCTGACACATCTGCAAAATGCTCATCATAAAAATATGCGTCTTTACGTCCTGTAAGCATTTTATGCACATAACTCTGATGAGATACGTCAAATACAAATTTATCCACAGGTGAATTGAAAACATAATGGAGTGCAATAGTTGCTTCCACGAATCCAAAATTAGGTCCGAAATGTCCGCCCTTCTTAGAGAGGCGGTTCATAAGACCTTTTCTTATCTCCTCTGCCAGTTTCTCTAACTGTTCTTTACTAAACCCTTTGATATCTTCAGGGGATTTTACATTATCAATTAACATAAATATTTACTCCTTCTTTTTTTTATTATATAATGAAGTAATTGTAATACCTAAACCTAACTTTAGGTCAATACTTTTTTGAAAGGATTTAAAAATGTATACAATAGGACAGGTTTCGGAAATGTTTAGCATTCCGGTTTCAACTTTAAGATATTATGACAAAGAGGGATTTTTCCCAAATCTCGAACGAAGCGGTAACATCAGGAAATTCAGCGATAACGAGCTTGCTTCTCTTAAGCTCATAGAATGTCTGAAAAAATCGGGACTGGAAATCAAAAATATAAAACAGTTTTTTAAACTGGTGTCCGGCGGGGACTCAACTTATGCCGAGAGAAAAGAAATATTTGAAGCCCGCAAGATAGCTGTTGAAGAAGAAATTACAGCTCTTGAAAAGACCCTCGCCATGCTTAAATTCAAATGCTGGTACTATGAAAAAGCAATGGCTGACGGAAACGAAGACTCAATCCACGAAATGATGCCTGACAAATTTCCTCCTGAAATTCAGGCGTTATATAATAAAGCCCACGTCTAGTATTTTTTATCATATTTTTTGTTGAACGATGCACCATTTCTGGAGGGTCGTTCAAGTTCATCGACTTCGCCAGACTCGTCAGCAGAGCTGCCATCTCAGGATTTCCAAGCACTTTCATAAGCTGGGCATTCTTTTTGCGGTCCTCGTCCAGAATATGTCCATATACCTCTGTTACCATGTCTGCCTGCGCATGACCGGAATCGCCCTGGACCGCCTTTATATCACCGCCACTCAGTTTTAGCTTGTATGTCACCGATGTATGACGCAGGCTGTGAATTTATCAGATTCTTCTTCATTACATTTTTTATATAAATAACCAAGTTGTTTTCATTAGCATCAATAACCTTATTACAATTCTAATAGATAATGCGGAAATGAAAATTTCAGTTATAATGAAAGTTTTATGTTATAAAAAATACCGATCTTAATTCTCCACTATTTACGGATTATTAAGACCGGTATTTATTTCATTTTTTAATTAGCAATTAATCCCGACGTAGTGTAAACTTTTCTACCATATCGTTTAATGCATATGCCTGTGCGGATAATTCCTCACTGGTAGCAGACGATTCCTCTGCTGCCGCAGAGTTCGACTGCACTACTTCCGATATCTGATTCACACCAAGTTCTGCCTGTTGCATCGCCTGTGCCTGCGCAGCAGACTCTTCACTCAATCGTTTTGCATCTGTCGCAATCTCCTTGACTCCCATAACGATCTGCTCCAGAGATTCCGCTGCTACCTCCGCTGCCTGGTTGCCATTCTTGATCTCCTGCAGCGATCCCTCGATCAGGCTTCTGGTATCTACTGCCGACTGTGCACTCTGTTCGGCCAGTTTACGGATCTGTTCTGCCACCACTGCAAATTCCTTTCCTGACTCCCCTGCTCTTGCAGCCTCAATTGCCGCATTCAGAGACAACAGGTTCGTCTGACTCGCAATATCTTCAATGTCAGCAATAATATTCTGTATCTTTTTAGATTTTTCATTGATTCGGTCCATTTCCTCCATCAATGACCTCATCTGCGCATGCCCTGCATCCGCCTGCTGTGCATAATTCTCAGCCTTTTCCGTCGTCCTCTGCAGTTCGCCGGCTGTACGTGACACGGCATCTGTGATATTCGTAATGGTTGCCGTCAGTTCTTCCACAGATCCTGCCTGCTCTGTTGCTCCTTCTGCCAACGCCTGGGCAGATTGTGCAAGATTCTCCGATCCGGCAGATACCTGATTAGCGGCCTCTTCTACCTGCTGTAAGGTACTGTTCATCTGTCGGTTCATCTTACGCATGGCATCTTTCAGTGTCACAAACTGTCCTACATATTTCTCTTCGATCTTAGTGCCGATGGCATAATTACCCTCCGCCATCTGTCCCAACAATTCTCCTGCATCCGTAATGATCAGATTCAGGTCAGCAGCCATGCCTTTTGCGACTTGTATCATATAGAATATCTCATCTTCCGTGTTTCTGTCCGGGAATGCACTATTCAGATCTCCCTGTGCAAAAGTCTGAAGTCGATCTGCCAGCGCTATCATCGGTTCTTCGATATTTCCTGCCATTTTCTTACCTAATACCACAGAACTCCAGAAAGAGGTCATTACGATAACCAGAATCGCGATCAGCATAAAACGCTCCATATTGCGCAAATCCACCTCCGCCTGATCTCCTTTTTCGACGCACAGATTCATCAAGTCTACAAACTCTGCGTATATCCGTTCGTACTGTGCGGTCAGATCTCCGATATCCAGATCCTGCGCCTTCAGATATCCCTCCTCGTCATCGGAAGTAGCCAGTTCCAATACCTGTGCATCCAATTCCCAGTACCCGTCCAGTTCCTGCAATACTTTATTATATGCATCCCTGCCTTCGGTGAATTTGATTGAGCGGTTCAATTCATCTATGTAACTCTCAAACGCTGCCTTTTTCTGGTCATGCAGTTCGCTCTGCTTGTCTATCACTGCTATGTCATCATAGCCTACTACTGCACGTAATGCGCTCCGGCTCTCCGAAAATGCCGCAATCGCTTTACCGATATCTCCCTGTGTAAATCCGTATTGGCTCAATGCCTTTTCATACTGTATCGCTGCGATCAGTAGTGCTACGATTCCAATAACTGCCGCAATCGCACCGATTATTGCTACTTTCACAAATCCTTTCGTTAGTTGCTTTTTAATACCTTGTTGCTTTTGTGTGGTCATATAAAGCTCCTCCTAGTTTACCCGTTAAATAAGCTGCCGTGATCGACATCTATATATAATAGTAGCACGTCCCCTTTCATTATTCAACTGTATGAGATGGTTTTCCAGCCTCACTTAATTTCTTGATCCTGATTGCCTGTCATCCTGCATCTTGCGGATAATCACAGGAATTTTCTTATATCCCAGTCGCTCCATTTCAATTTCAACTACTTTTTCATCCGAATCTCTGATATCCGTCTTTTCTGTCAATGACATTTCCTCCTTTTCCCTGAACGAAAAAAA
>JABLTO010011469.1_pt1 | contig 12401 bp, 11 predicted proteins | sample 7160091 | NCBI WGS metagenome assembly JABLTO01 (sample SAMN14651225, study PRJNA627086) | human gut metagenome | isolation source: feces | host: Homo sapiens
ACTTCTGTATCTGTTTCAGATAAGAATTCATATCCTTTTGAAGTTAACCACTCTCTTAATTTCATGTAGTTTTCAATAATTCCATTATGTACAACGCTAATAGTTGCATTTCCATTTGAATGTGGATGTGAATTAATATCAGATGGTTCGCCATGAGTTGCCCATCTTGTATGTCCTATCCCTATATATCCATTTATTGAATTAGCATTTAGATCATTTTCTAAATTAGCTAATCTACCTTTTAATTTTCTAACGCTTATTTTTTCATCTTCTATGATTGCAACACCTGCCGAATCATAGCCTCTGTATTCTAATTTTGAAAGACCTTCAACTAATAAGTTAGATGCTTGTCTTTTTCCTATGTATCCTACTATTCCACACATCGCTTTATTCCCCTTATTACTTTGAATTAAATTCATTTACATAAATCTTATAATAAAATAATTATTTTATTATAAGATTATTCTCTTTATAAAATTTAAGATAAATAGACAATTTAAAAGTAACTAAAATTATATTCATAAATATAAAAAATCACAACACTAAGTTCAAATCTATAATTAGTATGGATTTAATAAAAAATAATATTAAACTTCTTTCCTGATATAACTCAATTACCAATTAATTATAACTTTTTTATCCTAAACTTATTATTTGCTTTAATATAAACTTTACAAAATCTCATACCTAAATCATAATTTATATTATAGAGATTACATTTAATTCTTGTAGTTAGTCCTTTAGTTTTAATAAACTCCTTATAAAATTTATTTTTATATATCTTAATCTTTTTTCTTTTCCATATACTATCTAACTCTTTATGTATTGAATTAAACTCATTTCTAATTATTACTTTATCATAATATAAATTTTTATATTTAAAATATTCAAATTCTTTTAAAAATTTTTCCATCTTACATTTATTTATCAAACCTTTTTCAATATAAGAAATTGCCCTTTCAACCTCAAAAACGCTTTTATTTAACTTTTGATTAGTTATACTCTCATTTCTTATATAATAATAATATAATTCATCTTTTATTATTTTTGTTCTTGGCATATTAATAGCCAATCCTAATGTCGTTGCTAAATCTTCTCCATATGATATATTACTTGGAAATTCAAATTCATTTTCCGTAATAAATGTTCTTTTTATAAATTTACTCCATATACTCGTATAAACCCTTCCTAATAATAACTCTTTTAGTAACATATCTCCATGAAATATTTTCTCTTTATAGAAACTTTGTTCTTTAACTATTTTACCCGAATCATATGCATATTTAAATCCATAACATAAAATATCGATATTGTCTGATATTGAGTTATTATATAACGTTTCTATTGTATTTAATTCTATCCAATCATCTCCATCGACAAATAAAACATATTCACCAGTTGCATTTTTAAATCCAGTCTTTCTAGCCTCTATAAGTCCAGCATTCTTCTTATTAATAATCTTAACTCTACTATCTTTTTTACATATATTCTCAATAACATTTAAAGTATTATCAGTTGAACCATCATTTACTATAATAATTTCTATGTCATTTAAGGTTTGATGAATAATACTTTTCAATGATCTTTCTATATATTTTTCTATATTATAAGCTGCTACTATAATACTTACTTTAGGCATGTCTTCTACTCCTTTTAAATCTAGTAAAAATATATCTTACTAATTCCCTAAAATCTCTTGTAAATATGAATACTATAAATATTGCAAATAATAATATAATTGATACCATACATCCCAATAAAATAAATCCAGTAAAACTTTCTTTAAAACTAATTATACTATTCATATACTTAATAATAAAATCAGATATAATTATTGTAATTACTACTCTTACCATTATAGCTATATAATATCTAAAAAACTTTAAAACTTTAGTTCTAAATCCATACTTGTATAGCATATACGGTTGCCATATTAATACAATAACTATATTACTAATTAAAGTTCCAATAAATATTCCACTTATACCCATTTTACTTGCAAGTATAATTGAAAATCCTAAATTTATTAAACCTTCAATAACCGGGGCCCATATATCCCAAAATAATCCATACCCCTGTTTAAATCTAACTATTGATCCTCTTGATATCTGAATATATAAATTAATTAATAATATTATTACTATATTATCCGAAAACTTCAAATCAGCTCCAACCCAAATACTAATAAAAAAATCTATTACATAATATATAGCACCACATAAATAAGTAGCTATAATATTATCTAGTAAATATAATTTTTTAAACGTTTCTAACGTCTTATTGTTTTCATTATATGCAATTAAATTTCCTATGCTCGGAGCCATAGCTCCTAATACGCTATCTACCAATTTTGTAATATTATTTATTACCATCATATAATTCGAATAAATTGCAGTTTGTGTTAAAGTAGAAAATGTTGATATTAATATTCCATCTGTTTGAAATACTATAAATGTTGATATCTTATGAAAAAAAACATCTTTTATCATTTTCAAGATTGATTTATTTTCCTTTTTAATTAAAGTAATAGATTTTTCGCTCTTTAAATTAATAAATGAATAGGTTTGTTTTATTTTTATATTATTTATTATTAAAGATATTATATTAAATCCAATCTCAAGCAATATCCACAAAAAATAATTTCCATAATTCAGTAATATAATTATTTGAAAAATAGTTTTTATAACTTTACTCATATTATTTATAATTGTTACTACATATTGTTTTTGATCGGAAATAATTAATGTTTGCCTATATATTAAAAAATAAGATATAACACTATTAACCAAAAACATATAATAATAGAATAGTCCATTTATTAATGGTATCTGATCTTTAATTAAAAATTTTAATAAAAATGATATTCCTATCCCAATTATAAATATAAGAATTCCAATTCTATAATAATAATATCTTAATAAAATCATTATCTCATTTATTTTCTTTATATCTTTATTATTTAATGGTTTGTATAAAGCATATGATATTGCTGTTCCTACACCTAATTCTACTATATTTAAAAAACTTAATAAGTTTTGAATTAATGTATTATATCCGGTTATATTAGTTCCTAAACATTGAATAAATATAGTTCTTGAGATAAAGTTGAAAAGCATTGTTATAAAGAAAAATATAAAATTAATTTTAACATTTTTTATTATATTGGTCGATCTCATTAATTTCTCCTTTTTAATTTAAATATTATATATCTATCATATTTTCTGTGATAAATTGATAAATAAATTAGGAAAATATATAAATAATTTTATTTTTAAGTATTTTGTTAATTCTTTTTGTCCTAATTTACCTAATTTATATTTAAATAAACACTCTTTAATAAATTTATCTTTATAAATCTCTTGTATATATTTTTTATTATTTTTATCACTAGCCACATACCATAAATTAGTTATAGCATTATTCACAAATCTTTCATATTTAACTTTACTTAATAGCTCGGAAGATAAATTATTCTTAACCATATAGTTTATTAAATCTTGATATGCCTCAATAATTGTTAATCTTTTTATTGAAGTAGAATATGAAATCGAAGTTTCCCTTTGGTTATAACTCATTAAAACTTTATGAATACTACCTATTGAATTAGATTTAATAAGGGATTTTATTATAAAGTTTTGATCTTCTCCATTATGACACCCTAATAAATATCTAAGGTCATTATTATATAAAAATGATTTTAGATATACAATATTAGAAACACATAAGTGTATTTTATATTCTAAAAATTCATTTAATACTTGTCTTGCATTAGAATTTTGTTCTATGTAATCATATTGCTGACTATATTCCCATATAACTTTATTATTGCTAATTTTATTATACCCAAATGCTATTAAATCATATTTCTCTTCTAACTGCTTGCTTTCAATTTCTTTTATCAAATCCGAATCAATTATATCATCAGAATCTAAAAACAATACATATTTTCCTTTAGCTAAATCTATCCCTTTATTTCTAGCAGAGCTAACTCCCCCATTTTCCTTTTTTATCAATTTATAAAATATATTAGTTGTACTTAATATATTTTCTGCATATTGTAATGAATCATCTGTTGAACCATCATCTATTAAAATCAATTCAAAATTTTGATTACTTTGATTAATTATTGAATTTAAACTTTCATTTAAATATTCTTTTGTATTGTATATAGGCATAATAATACTTAGTAAAATATTCATCATCTATCCCCTATTTATCCTTATTTTTTGATTAATTTTTTTTGTTAATAAATTAATTTTAACTTTTAAATTTTTAAGATGATTATTCTTATTACTTAAATAAAAATTACTATTTTCAATTATATTTCCAAATCTATTAGGATATATCAAAAATTTACTTATATTAATATCTTTATCTACAAACATCTTTCTTTTTTGAAAATGAATATAAATATATTCTTCTTTGAACTCTTTATTTCCTTTTCTATAATATCTAAATATTTTCCCATCATCCCACATAAAATATTGCTTTTTATAATTTCTTGGTCCATTCAGATTTAACTTATACTTTTTATAATTTATATCTGCATATTTTCTATCTTTCTCTTCATATATGAATTTTTTAAATCCATATTCATTATAAATTTTAGTGATTCCATTAGTTTCATCAAAGCCAAAATGATTTCTATCTGAAAAAATCTCTCTATAGCTTGGACCTTCATAATCAAGTTTATATCTTGAATTAATTTCTTTTGTGTTTTTAAATATAGTTAAATGCCCATTCTGTAAAACTTTATCATTATTCATAATGTCTAAATTATTAATTACTGGTGATAAATCACCAAAAATCATATCTATATCACAAAATCCCCAATAATTATATTCCTTTAAATAAGTTTCAAAAATTTCTCCATAAGCAGGTCTAAAGTCACAAAGTTTATATGAATATTCAAGATCTATTTTTATTTTTAATCTACTTTGTATAAATACTTGCATTTCTTTTTTACTCATATAATATGTCTTTACATTTCTAGGATAATCAAATTCTCTTTTATCATCCGTAAAGAATATCCAATCTATTTCAGTATTTTCTTTACATGAATTTAAATATAATTGAAAATAATCTGGTACCTTACCAAAATAAATTATTATTATTGCAATTTTATTAACTATCATTTTTCCCTCCTCGAATATTATATACATTAGAATTACTTGTAGCCATTAAAATTAAAAAAGGAATAAATAATACTCCATCCTTATAATTATAAAAGCCATTAAAAAATCCCATTACCAATACAAATATGCCCATTGTTAAGCCAATTTTTTTTCCTGAATATAAACTTATTAATTTATATATGCGGTAACAAACAAGTAAATAGGTTATTATTCCAATTACTCCAAAACTTATACTTATTTGAATAATATCATTATGAGCCCATATTTCATTATTCATATTATGACTAGTTATTTCATAGACTTTATCAGCTCCTACCCCTAATAACTTTTCTACAAAAGTAAAATCTTTATATTCATTTAAGATAACATTTCTTATTGCACTTCTTCCTCCACCTGAAATATTAGAGTTACTACTTTCTCTTATAAACTTATCTATCATTGATGAGTTTATTACTAATATAAACATCATTAAAAATATTAATAAATATTCTTTTATTTTTATAATATTTAATTTATCTATAAAAATGAAAGCTATTCCTAAAATTCCAATTCCTATTAGTGCTACTCTTGCTCCAGTAAATAAAATAAATATAAAAAATATCATTGCATATATAATATATTTCTTACTTTTATTTTTAATCATTAAATATATAGAAATAGCAATACACCCTAACATAAAATATGAAAAAGTATGTTGCATAGTATGAGTGCCTGAAAAGTACATCCCATCCCAATTATATCTAAACCCTTTTTTAGTAATAAACATATATCCTTCTATAATGGTTATTATTAATAATATATAATTTATTTTCTTAGAGTTTTTATCTACGAACCTTTTAAAATTATTAAATATATTTATATTTGTAAAAAATATCGAATAAATAGTAAAGAATATAAAATATAGTAAATGGAGTTTATATTTACCAAAATCATAAAAAACTTTATTATAATTAATTTGAAATAAAATAATACTTAAAATTGCGCTAAAAAAAATAAATATTTTTATATTTTCTCTTCTTATCATTAATAAAAAAATTAAGCATATTCCCATTATTAAAATTTCAAATAACTGCATACCAAGAGACGATCTATCTAGAATTAAAATTATTAATGGTATAAATGTTATAATGTACCACATAAAATCATACTTAAATATTTTTTTTATCATAATTGACTCTTCTCCATTTTAAAATAATATTCTACCGATAAATAATTTCTTTCAATATGAACTTAATCCTATTTTTTATTGATATGCCTTTTTTAGTTAACACATCTATTGTATTCATTCCAAATAATTCATTTAATATTTCTATATCTTTTTTATTCATCTCGGACTTTCTTATATCCTTGTATAAAGATATATATGAATCTACTTTAAAATTATAATAGTTATTTTTACATATTTTAAAACAATTATTATTTATTAAAAAATCTTCTATTTCATTAGTAAAATGTATTAAATCTAACTTTTTAAAATTAAATTTACTTTTTGATATGGATACATTATTAAAATAATAATTATATATCTTTTTGTTTATATATCCCACTCTCTTAGCTTTATATATTGCTTTATATATACAACCTGTATCTTCATATAATCTCCCAATTGGAAAACAAACTCCATCAAACAATTCTCTTTTAAATAATTTTGCAACAGCGTGAAATCTTATATTTTTTGCTAATAACATTTCATTTATTGCACTCAATCCCGTAACAACAACCCTATTATCTAATTTTCTATTTATATTGTATTCTTTATCATCCTTTATATATTTTAATAACCCTATACAAACATCTAACTTATCTTTAATCACTTTATTAATTAATAATTCTATTGAATCTAATTCTATACAATCGTCACTATCTAAAAAAAATATATATTCGCCAGTTGAATTATCTATTCCTGTATTTCTAGCACCACTTAATCCCATATTTTTTTGCTCAATATATTTTATTCTATCATCATTATATTTTTTTATTATGTTTTTAGATTGATCAAAAGACCCATCATTAACTAGTATAATCTCTATATTTTTATATGTTTGATTTATTATTGAATCTAAACATCTTGAAATAAATTTTTCACTATTATATATTGGTACTACAATACTTACCTTATTATTCATATATCTCCTTATAATTATAAATCACTATATATTTTTTCAAATTTTTTAAAATAATTAGTTATATTAAATTTAGAATATACAATATTTTTTGATTCTTCACTAAATTTCTTCCATCTGTTCTCATCATCCACCATTTCACAAATATACTTAACCAATGTTTCTATGTCACCTGTCTTAAATAAATATCCATTATTATTATGTATAACAGCTTCATCTATACTTCCAACATCAGTAGATATTACAGGTATACCAAAACTCATTGCTTCTAATATTGCCATTGGTAATCCTTCGTTATATGATGGCAATACAAACACATTAGATTCTCTTAAAAGTGCTTCCTTTTTTGTACCATCAACCCAGCCAACCATATCAATACAATTATTTAAATTATATTTCATAATTAGACTTCTTACCCCTACTTCTTCTTTACCAGTTCCCCCAATAATAAATTTCACTTTTTTCTTATTTGCTATATTCATACCATTTATTAAATTTATAGCCTCTATTAAGTCATAAATCCCTTTTCTTTTTATTAACACCCCTAAAAATAATATATTTATACATTCTTCATCATACTTCACTGTATATTCTGGAACTTTAACCGCATTATTAACTACCTGTATATTAGCTTCTGGAGCAATTTCTTTAATAAACTTTAACCATCGCTCTCCTAAGACTATTACACAATCACTCGTCATAAATATATTAGCAATTAATTTTTTTACATTCTTTGAACTTTTTTTGTAAAACACCTCAAATTCAGACCCATGTAAATGTAATATACTCTTCTTTTTAAATATTTTGCTTATTTTAATAACAATAAATTTTCTATAAAAACTTCCTTTGTAAGACATATGAACATGTATGATATCAAAGTCATTTTTAAGTATTTTAACTATATATTTTATTAAAAATTTTAAGAAAAATAATATTTTTTTTAATGAATTTTCATTTATATAGGTTGAAAGTAAATCAATCTCAATATCCTTCCATGAATATTGTAAAAAACTATTTATAACTGAAGTTATTCCTCCCTTCACACTCGGATCAGATCCTATTATTAATACTCTTTTTTTCTTTCTATTCATTTTTCCCCCAGATTAACTTAATCGATCTGTTAACTTATATGAACATTGCTCTTCTCAACCTAAGGAAATACAATAAGTTTGCGAGACTAAATAATACCCCCTTGAAAAGGAGAGAAGAACAATGAGCAAAACTAATATAAAATGCCCACGTTGTAGTTCTGATAAACTATACAAGTTTGGTTTGAATAAGCAGGCTAAACAAAAGTATCAATGCAAACAATGTAAGCGCCAGTTCGCCTTAGGCGACGGTGAAGGACGCCCTAAATTGAATAATCCCAGATGTCCAAAATGTGGTAAAGTAACTTACTTACATCATGCATATAAACATTACAATCGATATAAATGCAATAATAAGAAGTGTAATCACATAATAGTTAAACATCATACCACCAATATAGATGTTGCCTCCAGTGAACTTATTACCGGTTCCCTTTCAATGAAAGGGATGCGGTTCCCACTACATGTAATATTAACTGCGTTGACACTATATTTTTTAAATAATTCATCAACAAGAGCGATTTCTCAATTCTTGATGATTAACTCTGGTATTAAAGTATCACATGTTACTATAGCAAGTTGGACTAATAAATTTGCACCTTTCTTTAAACAAAAAGCTGATAAATTTAAATCTAGTTTAGATTTACAATCTGACGATTGGCACGCTGACGAAACAGTAGTATTCATTAATGGTGAGAAATACTACCTATGGCTAGCTATCGATTCTGAAACTAGATTTATTCTAGCATTCCATCTAACTAAGTCTAGGAGTTCTGATTCAGCTTATACACTAATAAATGAAGCTAAAAATTGTGGCGAACCAACTTACTTTATAACCGATAGGCTACCTTCGTATAACGAAGCTACCGCCACAGTATTGCCAAATACAGAACATGTACCTGTAGCCCCAATGTCTAGTGATATAAATAATAACTTAATAGAATCATTTAATAAGACGTTTAAAGCTTGGTATAAATCTAAAAAAGGATTTAACTCTTTTTAGAAAGCTAATAACTTAATTTACTTATTTATCTTTCACTATAACTTTATTAGACCACATGGATCATTAAACAACTGTACTCCAGCAGAAGTTGCTGGCTTCGCTAGCGATAGCTTTGCTAAGAACTCTTGGTTTTCAGCATCTTAATTAAACTTAATACCTTTATTTAACCTGCAAAAATCAATGCTATTGCAGGTTTGTTTGCCATACAATAAAACATTCAAACTTATATAATTTTCAAAGAGCGAGCAATTCTATGAAAAATCAAGCTATTTTTTCATATCAGCTTAACAGATTCAACTTAATTATATGAATTCTTCTATCCTATTAATTATTTTACTAGTATTAGATTCATATTTAGAAAATTTCATACTATCAACCTTTTTTATAATATTCTCTAATTTTTCAAACTCATAAACTCCTACAATAAAGTTCATTTTTTGAAATTGATTTATTATTTGTAATTGATGATCATCTACATGCTCTCCGTATTTAGCCAATCTTGGCAACGCAATAACCTTTTTCCCTTGCTTAACTGCTCCAATTATTGCTCCGGTTCCTCCATGAGTAATTACCTTATCGCATTCCCTCATAACCCTTATAAATTCATCTCTATCTAAGAAATTCTTAAATCTATAATTTTTAGGCTCATAATCACTATAGCCACTTTGGGCAAAAACTTCCTCTGTTATTTTCCCTTCTTCAATCAGTTTGTCTACTTGCTCTAACAATCTATTAAACTGAAATTTTTGAGAACCTAAAGTAATAAAAATCAATATATTCCCCCCTCAAATATAGCCTTAGGATAATGTTCCTTCATCTGTTCCCATTGCACATAAAATTGATCTGCAAATTTATATAATAACTTTCCAGTTAATGTAGGTGAATTAACCTTTGCAAAAGATTCAATAAATATCAATTTCCTTCTAGTCAACTTTCCAATTAAACACATTGGAATAGTTGATAATGCACCAGTTGAAATTATTACATCTGGCTTTTCTTTGATAAATAAGCATAGACTCTTAAATGTATTTATAATCATTTTTAATATAAGCATAATTTCATTTCTATTAACCTGAGTTAAGTAATATACTTTTCTGCTTTCCTTATCTACAGAATAATCTGTCTTTTCGGTAACAATAAAACTATCATGCTTATCCATTAGTGGCTTTAGCATCATTAATTGCTCAAAATGCCCTCCTGTCGATGCAATAAAACATATTTTTTTCATTATATATCTCCTCATTATACTTTAAGTAATTCTATTTAATCCCTAGCAAAAAGATCTCTAGTATAAACTTTATCTTCTACATCAAATAATTCTTTCGATAATCTATTCGATACTATAACATCTGACATATTCTTAAACTCATCTAAAGCTCTTATAACCTTTGAATTAAAGAAACTCTCATCTTTAAGTACAGGTTCATAAACAACAACTTCAATTCCCTTAGATTTAATTCTTTTCATTATTCCTTGAATTGAAGAAGCTCTAAAATTATCAGAATCAGTTTTCATTGTTAACCTATAAATTCCAACAGTCTTAGGATTCTTTTTTATTATTTGCTCAGCAATAAAGTCTTTTCTAGTTCTATTAGCTTCAACTATAGCTCCAATAATCTCATTAGGTACATCTTCGTAATTAGCTCTTAATTGCTTAGTATCCTTAGGCAAACAGTATCCACCATATCCAAATGAAGGATTATTATAATGAGAACCTATCCTTGGATCTAATCCAACACCTTCAATTATTTGCTTGGTGTTTAACCCTTTCATTTCAGCATAAGTATCTAATTCATTAAAATAAGCTACTCTTAATGCTAAATATGTGTTAGAAAAAAGCTTAACTGCTTCTGCTTCTGTACTATCTGTAAATAGCACTGGAATATCTTCTTTAATGGCACCTTCCATTAAAAGTTCTGCAAACTTTCTTGCTCTTTCACTTTGTTCCCCAACTATAATTCTTGAAGGATATAAATTATCATATAATGCCTTACCTTCTCTTAAAAATTCAGGCGAGAAAATTATATTATCAGTTTCAAACATTTCTCTTACTCTTTTTGTATATCCAACTGGAACTGTAGACTTAATTACCATAGTTGCTTCTGGATTAATAGAAAGCACATTTGCAATTACAGCTTCAACGCTTCTTGTATTAAAGTAGTTCATTTCCGGATCATAATTGGTTGGCGTTGAAATTATTACAAATTCTGCATCCTTATATGCTTTATAAGCATCAGTAGTTGCAACTAAGTTCAATTCCTTATTTGCTAAGTATTCTTCTATTTCTTTATCTACTATAGGAGATACCTTATCATTAATCATATCTACCTTTTCTTGAATTATATCTACTGCAACTACTTCATTATGTTGCGCTAAAAGAATTGCATTAGATAAACCTACATACCCCGTTCCTGCTATAGCTATCTTCATATTACTTACCCCTTTCAATTTATGATGCATTTTTATCACCAAATAAAACAAATACCGTTTTAAAAATTAACTTAATATCAATCCAAAGATTCCTGTCTTCAACATAACTAATATCAAGCTTCATCCAATCTTCAAAATCAATATTATTTCTTCCACTTACCTGCCAATAACAAGTCAATCCTGGCTTTACAGTTAATCTTTTATACATCCACTTTTCAAACTGTTTAACTTCCTTAGGCAAGCTTGGTCTAGGTCCAACTAAACTCATATCCCCTTTTAAAACATTCCAAAGTTGTGGAAGTTCATCTAAAGAAGTTTTTCTAATAAATTTACCTACATTAGTTACCCTAGGGTCATCTTTCATTTTAAACATAGGTCCAGACATTTCATTTTGATGAGCTAACTTTTCTTTAAGCTCTTCTGCATTTACAACCATTGATCTAAATTTATACATATCAAATAATTGTCCATTTTTACCAACCCTTTTTTGTGAAAAAAATATAGGTCCTTTAGAAGTGAATTTAACTGCACATGCTACTATTGCAATAACTGGACTTAATAAAAGTAATCCACTTCCTGCTCCTATGATATCGATTGCCCTTTTAGAAATTTCATAAATTCT
>JABLTO010003225.1_pt1 | contig 12399 bp, 12 predicted proteins | sample 7160091 | NCBI WGS metagenome assembly JABLTO01 (sample SAMN14651225, study PRJNA627086) | human gut metagenome | isolation source: feces | host: Homo sapiens
ACGCGCTGGCGGCGGCGACGGAACGCCTCGGCGCGGCGGGCAACTTCACGGCAGTGAAGGGCAATTTCCACGACGTCAAAGCGCTTTTGGCGGCCCGCGGCGTGACGAAAATCGACGGCATGATGATCGACCTCGGCGTGAGCAGCTATCAGCTGGATACCGCCGAGCGCGGCTTTTCCTACCATGCGGACGCGCCGCTGGATATGCGCATGGATCAGGATCAGGCGCTGACGGCGCGCGAAATCGTCAACACATGGAGCGCGGAGGACATCGCCCGCATTCTGCGCGAGTATTCGGAGGAGAAGTGGGCGGTGCGCATCGCGCAGATCATCTGCGAGCACCGTGCGCAGAAACCGCTGGAAACGACGGGCGATCTGGTGGCGTGCGTGGACGCGGCCATTCCCAAAAAAGTGCGCATGCAGGATAACGGCCACAGCGCGCGCCGCACGTTTCAGGCGCTCCGCATCGCGGTCAACGACGAGCTTGACCCGCTCAAAAAGGCGCTGGAAGACATGACGGATCTGCTGAATCCCGGCGGCCGTCTGGCGGTGCTGACGTTCCATTCGCTGGAAGACAGAATTGTCAAGCAGACGTTCCGCCGACTGGCGAATCCATGCACCTGCCCGCCGAAGATCCCGGTCTGCATCTGCGGCAAAAAACCGGTTGTGCGCGTTTTGGGCGGCGGCGGCGTCAAGCCGGATGCAGAGGAAGTCGAGCGCAATCCGCGCGCCAGAAGCGCGATGCTGCGCGGCTGCGAGAAGCTGGAGGCGCAGGCATGAGCTGCGCAGGCAGGGCGGCGAAGGACGGAATCGCCGACATCACGAAAAAGTGCGACGCGGTGAGCGTGGCTTTTGCGGGCGAAACGCCGTATGTCATCCCGATGAGCTTCGGCTTTGAGTGGGCGGGCGAGGGCGAAAAGGTTTCGCGCGTGCGGCAGATCGGCGGAAAATGGAGGAAACACCTTTGAATCAGCAGAATACGGCGGATTTTTCACAGGGCAGCGTCGGCTCGCGCATCATGGCGCAGGCGATTCCGCTCACCCTGGCGGAGATTGTGCAGCTGCTCTACAATATTGTAGACCGCGTTTTTCTGGGCCACCTGCCGGATGGCAACACGCTGGCGCTGACCGGCGTCGGCCTGATTTTCCCCATCGTTTCCATCGTGGCGGCGTTCACCAGCCTGTACAGTTCGGGCGGCGCGCCGATTTTCGCGATGGCGCGCGGGCGGAAGGATGAGCCGCGCGCTTTGCAGATTCAAGGCACGGTGTATTCGCTGCTGCTGGTTTCGTCGCTGGCGCTGATGGCGCTTTGCTACGCCGTCAAGCGGCCACTGCTGTTTCTCTTCGGCGCGAGCGAGGATTCGTTTGTCTATGCGGACGCATATTTGAAGGTCTATTTGCTCGGCACGCCGTTCACCATGCTGGCGACGGGCCTGAATCCTTTCATCAACGCGCAGGGGCGTCCGAAGGTGGGCATGATGACGACGGTGCTCGGCGCGGCGATGAACCTTGTGCTCGATCCGCTGTTCATCTATGTGTTTCACATGGGCGTGACGGGCGCGGCGGTGGCGACGGTCATCAGCCAGGCGGTTAGCTGCATCTGGGTGCTCCGCTTCCTGTCCGGCCCGAAGGCGATTCTGCCGCTGCAAATCCGGCAGGTGCATGTCTGTACGGATCTGCTGAAGGATATTTTGAGCCTCGGCGTGGTGGGATTCATCATGAAATTCACCAACTCGCTGGTGCAGGTCGCCTGCAACAAAATGCTCTCGATCTACGGCGGCGATCTCTATGTCGGCGTGATGACGGTCATCAACTCTATCCGCGAGGTGTTCACCCTGCCGGTCAGCGGCGTCACCGAGGGCGCGCGTCCGGTGCTCCGCTACAACTACGGCGCGCGGCAGATGAAGCGCGTGCGCGACGGCATTTGGTTCATGTCCGCCGTAGGCATGCTTTATACCTTCTGCGCATGGCTGTTTTCGATGTTCCAGCCGCGGATTTTGTGCGAACTGTTTACGCCGGATGGAGCGCTGGTCGAGGCCAGCGTGAAAATGCTCCGCGTGTATTTTGCGGGTTTCTTCTTCCAGAGCTTTCAGTTCTGCGGGCAGAGCGTTTTTCAATCGCTGGGCTGGGCGAAGCATGCCATCACGTTTTCGCTGCTGCGCAAGGTGGTCATCGTCGTGCCGCTGACGCTGCTGCTGCCGATGATGGGCTTTGGCACGATGGGCGTGTTTCTGGCCGAGCCGGTTTCCAACATTGTCGGCGGTCTGGCCTGCTACATCACCATGCTCTGCACTGTTTATCGAAAACTGGGGCAGGAGGCGTAAATGCGTTTCCATTGACCGGATGCCTTTTTTTTAAAATTGAGCCGAAAAAACCCACATGCGGGGCTTGACTTAAACTTAACTTTAGGGTGTAAGATACGTCTATCTTCTGCACGTGGAGGAGCCCCGATGAACGAACGCCTGATAGCCCTTTTACTCGATTCTTTTCCGAAAATTCTGCTGCCCGGCCTGACGATGACGATCCCGCTGACCGTCATTTCGTTTTCCATTGCGATGGTCATTGCGACCGCCGTCGCGCTGATTCAGTTTGCGCATGTCAAAGTCCTTTCGCAGATTGCCCGGTTTTACATCTGGGTCGTGCGCGGCACGCCACTGCTGGTGCAGCTGTTTGTCGTGTTTTACGGCCTGCCGGACGTGGGCATTCTGCTCGACCCGTTCCCGGCGGCGGTGCTCGTGTTCGCCGTCAACGAGGGCGCATACTGCGCGGAGACAATGCGCGCGGCGCTGGAATCTGTTCCAGTCGGGCAGATCGAGGCGGGCTACTGCGTCGGCATGCGTTATATGCAGATCATGCGGCGCATTGCGGCGCGCACTTATGAGATGCTGCCGCTGTACTGCGAAGTTGCGGTGATCTACCTGATGCTTTCGACGGTGCTGACCTTTGTGCAGCGCTGGGGCGAAAAGAAGCTGGCGGTTTACGGCGGAAGGAGGCGCGCGAAATGATGCTGCATGTGGAGCACGTCAAAAAAGCGTTCGGCGAAACGGATGTGCTGCGCGACGTGAGCCTTTCGGTGAACCGCGGCGACGTGGTGGCGATTCTCGGCCCAAGCGGATCGGGCAAGACGACGCTGCTCCGCTGTCTGAATTTCCTTGAAACGGCGGATGGCGGCGCCATGACCTTCGATGGCGAGACGTTCGATCTGGCGCACACGGGAAAGAAGGAGATCGCGCGCATTCGCCGAAAGACGGCGTTTGTCTTTCAGAATTACAACCTGTTCGCAAACCGGACGGCCTTGCAGAACGTGACCGAGGGGTTGGTTATCGCGCGGAAGATGGACAAAGCCAAAGCGCGGAAAATCGGCTTGTCGATGCTGCAAAAGGTTGGTCTGGCGGATCGAGCGGAAGCGTATCCGAGCGAGCTTTCCGGCGGTCAGCAGCAGCGCGTGGCGATTGCGCGGGCGCTGGCGACCGAACCGGAGATCATCTATTTCGACGAGCCGACCAGTGCGCTTGACCCGGAACTGACGGGCGAGGTGCTTGCCGTCATGCGGAATCTGGCGGCCGAGGGCATGACGATGCTGGTCGTCACGCATGAAATGGGCTTTGCCAGGAACGTATCCAGCCGTGTGGTGCTGATGGAGGGCGGCGTGATCGTCGAGGAAAACGAGCCGAAAGCTTTCTTTGAACATCCGCAGCAGGAGCGGACAAAGGCGTTTCTGCGGCTGTTGGGGGACGATGGGACTCCGTCCCATACCCTGCCAGAAACCTGAGTTTTCTGGACTTCCCACCTAAGTACAGTATTCTGTTGATATAGGCGCGCATGAGACGCCCGTCTTTCTGAAAGGAGACAGTACGATGAAAAAGATCATGATGATTCTGGCGGCGCTTGTGCTGCTGCTGTCCGCCGCGTATGCGGAGGAAAACGACCTGCTTGCGCGCATTCGGCAAAAGGGCGAAATCGTTGTAGCGACGGAGGGCGCGTGGGCGCCGTGGACGTATCACGACGAGAACGATAAGCTGGTCGGCTTTGATGTGGAAGTGGCGCAGGGCGTCGCGGCGAAGCTGGGCGTGACGGCGAAGTTTGTGGAGACCGAGTGGGACGGCATTTTCGCGGGTCTGGACGCAGGCCGCTATGACATGGCCGCCAACGGCGTGGAAGTGACCGACGAGCGCGCGATGAAGTATGATTTTTCGACGCCGTATGGTTACATCCGCACGGCGTTGATCGTCCGCGGCGACCGCGAGGATATCGCGAGCTTTGAGGATTTGGCGGGCAAGCGCACGGCCAATTCCATTTCCAGCACGTATATGCTGCTGGCGGAGAGCTATGGCGCGACGGCGATGGGCGTGGATACGCTGGATGAAACGCTGGCGATGGTGCTTTCCGGACGCGCGGATGCGACGCTCAATGCCGAGGTCAGCTTTTACGATTACATGAACGTCCATCCGGATGCAAATCTCAAGGTCGTTGCGCTGACGGACGAAGCTTCCCAGGTGGCGATGCCGATTCGCAAAGAAGCGGACAGCGCCAGCCTGCTGGCGGCGGTCAATCAGGCGATCGATGAGCTGCGCGCGGAAGGCGAATTGACGCGCATTTCCGAAAAGTATTTCGGTAAGGATATCACGGCCGGGGAATAAGGGCCGGGCATAAAATGGGACGCTGGCAAGTTTTTGGCTTGGCAGCGTTTGTTTTTTCTTTTTAGACGGATTAAAAAAAGACAAGAAAAAAGTCTGAAAACTGACGCTTTCAGACAAATTATGGTGGAGCAACTTGAGTTAGATCCGAACCAAACGCATCTTCGACGGCTTTCAGAGGAATGGCTTCTGTGCCGTCTTTGAAGTTGTAGGTGAAAACCAGCTTATCGTCAAAGAGGTAGGTTGCGTTGATGAATAGCTAAGCGTGCTGCTTTGTCTGCTGGGCTATGCGGCGCTGGCGGGCGCGGCGTTTTTGCTGGCTCAGTTCGTGATTGCGCCGCTGTACGTCTTCACGGAGTGGGTTCCGGAGGTCGTGGTGGAGTTGAAGTCTGTGACCGGCCGCTTCTGGTCGCTCAATCGCACGAATTCCGCCGCCGTTTGTCTGGTCAGCCGCGCATACTGCGTGACGGAGACCGGACAGGGGCTTCTGCGCTGGGGCGTCATCGCGGCGCTGCTCGGCGTAGCGATGAATGGCATTCTGTTCTTCTACCGGAAGGTCGAAATGCCGAATATGAATAAAGAGAGATAAATAACAAACGATGCTGTCGGCACGAAGCTGATAGCACCGTTTTTGTGTGTTGTGGAAATATATAGCGTTGTTCTTGAATGTACAGATTGGCTTTAGAAAGTTCGAGTTATTGACGCCGCTTCTCCGATTAACCAAAGTAAGATGTCTGATATTTGATGTTACTGTAAAATAATGCTGAATTTTTAGAAAATACCTGTTGACATTGCTAGTAATATCAGCTATACTATCACTAGGAAGATTAATAATGAGATCGGAGGTATATACGACGTGGATCGAAAAACTGTAACGAATGTGATCCTTGGAAAGGAGGTTGACTGCGTTCCGGCTGGATTTTGGTTTCATTTTCCGGCGGAACAGCACAGCGGTGACGCTGCGGTTCAGGCACACCTGGATTTGGCGAAAGCCATCGATCTGGACATGCTCAAGATCATGACGGAATCGCTGATGCCGTATGGCGATATCCGCTGTGCGGCGGACTGGAAGAAGCTGAAGCCCTTCACCCGGCAATCCCCGTTCATTGTGGAACAGATTGACCTGATGAAGCGGGTGTGCGACAAGTTGGGCGACGACAAGGCGCTGCTGGCGACCGTGCATGGTGTGTGGGCTTCCATGTTCCACATTTTCAACGGCCCGGATTGCTATGAAGAGCGGCGCGATGCGTTGGCGGCAACGCTTCGGGAGGATCGGGATGCGTTCCGTCACGGACTGGATGTGGTGACGGACGGTCTGAGCCTGCTGATCGACGAAATGAAAACCACCGGCATTCACGGCTTCTACTACGCGGCGCTGGGCGGCGAGGCGAATATGCTGAGCCGGGAAGAATTTGACGAAGTCATTAAGCCTTGCGAGATTCGACTTTTGCGCGAGGCAAAGGATGAAAATCATTTCGTCATGCTGCATATGTGTAAGGATCATCTGGATTTGACCCGATATGCCGATTATCCCTGCGATGCGGTGAACTGGGGCATTTATTCGGATAACATCAGCCTGGAAGAGGGTAGAAAGCTGTTCGCCGGGAAAACGATTCTGGGCGGTCTGGATGACCGGGACGGTGTTCTGGTGCATGGCACGAAGGAACAGATTGAACGCAGGGTTGCCGAACTGATGGACGAAATGAAAGGCTATCCCTTTATTCTGGGCGCGGACTGCACCCTGCCGACGGATATTCCCTACGACAACATCCGTGCGGCGATTGAAGCGACGAGAAAACACGCACGCTAAACAGAAAGGAGCACAACAATGAAGAAGTTTTTGGCAGCAATGCTGGCGATGGCGCTTTGTCTGGTGACCTTTGGTGCGCTTGCGCAGGCGTATGAGCCCGATCGTACGGTGAAATATCCGGCTGGCAAACTGGTTATCTATGGCTACGGCAATCCGCAGGCATATGAAGAGCAGTTTAAGATGTGGTGCGCGATGCACCCGGAACAGACCGAAGGCGTTGAAATCGAGGTTGTGCAGTGCGAAGGCGCTGAGGACGTGCGCAAGAAGATCATGCTGACCTATCAGTCAGGCGCGTATGAAGATCTGCCGGATCTGATCGCGACGCAGGCTGCGACGCTCTACGCGATGGCGGATACCGGCATCGTGCTGGAAACGACGGATTACATGGATATGCTCAAGGATGATCTGCTCGACGGCGTTTGCGGCGACGTGACCGTGAAGGGCAAGATGTATGCGCTGCCGGTATCCTTCCGCCCGCAGATGCTCTATTACAACCAGAAGATTCTGGACGAATACAACATCGACAGCGCTCGCATGGATACCTTTGACGGCTGGATCGAGGTCGGCAAGGAACTGCGCGACAAGAGCGACGGCAAGGTTTTCCTGACCAGCATTTCGCCCAGCCAGAAGGCGTGGGGTTATGTCGGCCGCCGCGGTTTCTGGCCGCAGGCTGAGGCACACATCTTCGATGAAAACGGCAATGTCGTTTGGGGCGAGGATGCGGGCGTTCGTCAGGCGATGGAAACCCTGAATACCCTGCTCGACGAGAAACTCGTGCTGTTGACGCAGGTGCTTCAGCCGCCGATGTGGGATGCGACCCGTAACCATGAAATCGCTACGTTCTATGTTGGCGCTTTCTGGGATGAGTTCCTGGCGAAGAACGTGCCCGAAGAATCCGGCGAGTGGCGCATGATGCCCGCTCCGACTTATGACAACGGTCTGCGCGGCGCACCTGTTACGGAGATGTTCGCCATCATCAACAAGCAGGGCGAAACCAAGTATGAGCAGCTGATTAAGGATTGCTGGTACGACTACATGTTCACCGCTGAGTTCCGCAACGCTTATGCGGATCTGATGGCTGAAAAGCAGATGCCGTGCTGGAACCCGCTCTCCAAGGAGCTGTCGGCGGACGCGTACTGGCAGCAGCCTGCGGAATACTACGGCGGCCAGTCCTTCAAGGGCGCGGAGACGGAAGGTCTTGTCAACAGCGCACCGAACATGGTGATCACGGGTTCGGATGTTGAAGCGGATCAGATCATCCGCGACGGCATCGATCGAATGATTGCCGGCGACTGGAACATGGAAGAAACCATTCAGAACATTGACGCCGAGCTGAAAGCCAAGATCGGCAAAGCCCAGTAAAACCCATGTGCGGGAGGGACGGCTCCCTCCCGCCTTTTTTTCTCAAACGATGAGGAGCCGCATCAACTGACCGCGTGTGCAACATGGATTCGGAAGGTCGGCGGCAGAGATACAGGCAGGCTCAGTCTGCAAGGGAAAGGGGATTCATGTGAAAAGGGTGAAAGCGGTTCGCTCATTTTTCCGCAAATACGGAAGCGCATATCTGTTTATCGCGCCATTCTTTATCCTGTTTTTCATCTTCCAGCTGTTTCCGATGGTTTGGTCGGCTGTGCTGAGCTTTCACAGCTGGGATGGATTGGGAAAACAGAAATTTATCGGTTTGCAGAATTATCAGATGATTCTGCGCGACAGCGTATTCATTACCGGTTTTAAGAACACATTTTTCTATTGGGTGTTTGGTTTGGCGCTGACGCTTGTCCTCTCGATGGGGCTGGCGCTGCTGCTGAACGATCGCAGCCTCAAAGGGCGCAGCGTGTTTAAGTCGCTCACGTTTTTGCCATATGTCTGCGCGAGCGTCGCGATGGGCCTGATTTTTAACATGCTATTTGACTACAACGCGGGTTTGATTAACGAGTGCATTAAAACGCTGGGCGGCGCTCCGGTGAAGTGGCTGACCAGTACGGAGATTTCCTGCATCCCGCCGCTTGTGCTCTATGTCTTCCGCAGCGTGCCGTGGTATACCAATATCATCTATTCCTCTCTGCTCAATATCCCCGCCGAGCTTTATGAGGCGGCGACGGTTGACGGTGCGGGCCCTGTGGTCAGGTTTTTCCAGATCACCATTCCGGCGCTGGGCAACATTCTGGTGTTCTGCATGCTGACGCTTACGGTATCGGCGTGGCAGATTTTCACCGAGCCTTATCTGATGCCCGGACCGGCTTCGTCCAACATTTCCATTTCGCAGTATCTGTATAACAGCGCGTTCTCCATGTTTAAGATGGGCTATGCGTCGGCAATCGGATACATTTTGACGATGATTCTGCTGGTCTTCTCGCTGATTCAGTTCAGGCTGATGAAGCGTGCCGGCGAAGCGTAAAGGAGGGAAAACATATGCGAGTCAGAAAAAAGAAAATCACCGTGCAGCAGATTCTGGTTTATGCTGCGCTATGTGTCGCTGTGTTTCTCTCGATCTTTCCGATTTATTGGATGATCGTGGCGTCCCTCAAACCGGTGAGCGAAACGATGGCGGGTTTTGAATCGCTCAGAATCCATCATCTGACGTTGGAAAACTATCAGAAGGTGGACGCGGTTGTGCCGATGCTCAACCCGGTCATCAACAGCATGTTCACCATGACGATGGGTACGATTACGTCGCTGCTGTTCTGTTCGCTGGCAGGTTTTGCGTTTGCAAAATTCCGCTTTCCGGGCAGAGATCAATTGTTCATGGTCGTGCTGCTGACGCTGTTCATTCCGCAGGAAGTCTGCGTGGTTCCGCTTTACAGCGTGATGCGCAAGCTGAAGCTGGTCAATTCGCTCTGGTCGCTGATTATTCCCCGTGCGGCAAGTGCGCTGGGTATCTTCTATATGCGCCAATACTGCATGGCCATTCCGAATGAGCTGATTGAGGCGTCGCGCATCGACGGCTGCTCCAGCCTGAAAATGTACACGAGAGTGGTTGTGCCGGTCATCAAACCGGCGATTGCCTCTTGGGCAGCGCTGACGATGATCTCCCGCTGGAACGATTTCTTCTTCCCGTTGATCTTCCTGCGCTCCCGCTCGAAGTATACGCTGATGGTCGTCATCTCGCTGCTGCCGGTTGGCGAAGGTCTGGCGACGCCGTGGCCGGTCATTCTGGCGGGCACGACGATTGCGGTTCTGCCGATTGTTATTCTCTATTTTGTGCTGCAAAAATTCCAAATTGCCGATTTGATGAGCGGTGCGGTGAAGGGATAAGTTGGAGAAAGAGCGAATTAGACAAAGATATATATCATTTTGAATTTAGAGATGAAAGCCGTTCGGCTTGCGGGCTGACGGATGGGGTGAGGCAATGGATAAAGCGGCGACAATCAAATCCAGAATCGTTGAGGCGGTCATTCAGGATATTATCGACGGCAGATATTCTTCGAACGACATCATTACGGAAAAAGAACTCATCGAGCGGTTTAATGTCAGCAAGTCGCCAGTCCGAGATGCGCTCATCGAGTTGTGCGCAAACGAAGTGCTGAAGAATATTCCGCGATACGGTTACCAGATCGTCCATATAGGGCGGGAAAAGATGCACGAAATGATGGAGTTTCGCTTTATTCTGGAATCGTATTGTCTGCGCAAATCTATTCGCTATGTGACTCCGCAAAATATCGAAAGGCTCGAACAACTGGAACGCGAGGTTCAAGCCGATATTCAGAACAATCCGGATTATCCGGTAACGGCGCATTGGAAAAACAATATGGAATTTCATCTTCTGCTTGCCAGCATTGCCAGAAATAAATACGTTTACAGCGAGCTGCAGCGGACAATGAACGTGCAGATGCGCGGCTATGCGCAGTATTTCAGGGAGCATGAAGGTGAAGAATGCAAGGTACTCAACATGACCTGCCATACCAGCATTGTGGAGGCGCTCAAGAGGGGCAACGTGGAGCAGGCGATTGAGGGACTACGCGTGGACTTGGGAAAAATAGACCTGTATAACCAATATCCGATGATTGAAACCTGATTTATCAATGGAGGATTTGAAAAATGAGTGCCATCGAACGTTTGCTTGAAGCGCTGGACAGTCAGATCGACGCGGCGCTGATCGTTTCAGATGCGAATCGGTTCTATTTCACGGGCTTTCCGTCTTCGGCGGGCACGCTGCTTATCACCCGTGAGCAGAGCTATTTTATCGTCGATTTCCGTTATATTGAAATCGCGAAAAAGACCATTCAAAACTGCGAGGTTATTTTGCAGGAAAACCTGACAGAACAGCTCAACGAGCTGATCGCCCGGCATCAGGTTCGCACGCTGGGGATCGAGGCGGCAACGCTGTCCCTTGCGGCGTATCAGCGCTTCGCCGGAACGCTGAATACGCAGGTGCTTGCCGACAGCCGCCTCTCCGATGCGATTGAGGCGATTCGCGCCATTAAGACGAAGGAAGAGCAGGATGCCCTGCGTAGTGCGCAGATCATGACGGATCGCGCATTCTCGTTCATCATCAACCATATCCACCCCGGCGTGACCGAGCAGGATATCATTTTGAACATGGGCGCGTTTATGGAGCGCTTGGGCAGCGAAGGACGCAGCTTTGACTTTATCGCGATTTCCGGTCCGAAAACCTCTTTGCCGCATGGCAAGGCGGGCACGCGAGTGATTGAGCGCGGCGATTTCGTGACGATGGATTTTGGCTGCAAGGTGAACGGTTATCTCTCCGATATGACTCGAACGGTTGCGGTTGGCGAGGTTTCAACCCATCAGGCGGAGGTATATGAAATCGTTCGTCAGGCACAGGAAAAAGCGTTTGCCTGCATTCGTCCCGGTGCAATCTGCAATCAGGTCGATGCCGCGGCGCGTGATTATATCGCGTCTAAGGGATACGGCGAGTATTTCGGGCACGGTCTGGGACACAGTCTGGGCGTGGAAATTCACGAGAATCCCCGCTTCAACCAGACCTGTGAATACGAGCTTCGCCCCGGCAACGTGCTGACGGTAGAGCCGGGCATTTACCTGCCCGGACAGTTCGGCGTTCGCATTGAGGACATGATGCTCGTTACGCCGGATGGCTATGAGGATTTCACCCAATCGCCTAAGAACTTGATCATCGTGTAAGGCATGCGCTTGGAACGCGTGGAGAAAGGAACGACCAGAATGCAGAAGACGGATGTGCGGTATCAGGCGTTTGTCACCATTTTAAACGAGCAGCTGCGCCCGGCGATGGGCTGCACCGAACCGATTGCGATTGCGTATGCGGCAGCGCTTGCCCGTCGCATACTGGGCGAACCGGTAGAGAGCGCCCGGGTTTGTGTGAGCGGCAACATCATCAAAAACGCCAAATCCGTCACCGTGCCGAACACGGACGGTAAAAAGGGTATCGAGGCGGCATGCGCGGCAGGTATCATCGGCGGCGATCCCGATTTGGAACTGGAGGTGATTTCCCGCCTGACGCAGGAAGACCTGAATCAGGTGGACGAGCTGCTCCTGCGGAAGATCATCCGTGTAGAGCTTTTGGACGAGGGGCATATCTTCGATATTCTCATTGAGCTCAAGGGCAGCCGGCATACCGCAAGCGTGCGAATCACGGATCGTCATACAAATGTGGTGATGATGGAGCGGGACGGTCAATCCCTGATGAGCAGTGAGCAGGAAAAGGAAATCTGCGCTGAAGAATCCAACGAGGGGCTGCTGACCATTGAGTCAATCTTTGATTTTGCATCGACATGTGATATAGCCGATGTGGAAGAGCCGATTGCCCGCCAGATTGCGATGAATACCGCCATTTCGGAGGCGGGTATGCGGGAACAATGGGGTGCATGCATCGGTCAGATTTGGCTGAAGATGTATGGTGAGCAGGATCTGAAAGCCCGCGCTTGCGCGTATGCGGCTGCGGGGTCGGATGCACGCATGGGCGGATGCGATTTGCCGGTGGTCATCAATTCCGGAAGCGGCAATCAGGGCATCAC
>JABLTO010180486.1_pt1 | contig 12398 bp, 8 predicted proteins | sample 7160091 | NCBI WGS metagenome assembly JABLTO01 (sample SAMN14651225, study PRJNA627086) | human gut metagenome | isolation source: feces | host: Homo sapiens
CAGTTCAATATGATGGAGATCATCCTTTATCTGTACGAGAAGTGCCGTTCCCTTGTAAATCAGGGCATGCGGATATTTGAAATATGGTTGTATAATCTGTATTTATCCGCGTCGGAGGTTCAGAAGAGCCCTATTTATTCCGCATCAACTATGGACAAGAATCAATTCATAGTAGATGGGAGACTAAATATGCACCTGGTTTTGGAAAAGTTCGTAGCTCATTTTCATGATCTATATGGTGATAGTACAGAAAAATTTATTGAGGAAGAGGGAAGAAAATATTTTCTTCTTTATCTCAGGCCAATCATTAATGGAACGGGAAACTATTATATCGAAGCAAGAACCCGCGATCAAAAACGAACAGATGTAATTGTGGACTATCGTGGAGAACAGTTTATTGTTGAATTAAAGATATGGCATGGACAGGAATATAACAGCCGTGGTGAAAAACAGCTGTTTGAATATTTAGATGCATACCATGTAAATCATGGCTACATGCTAAGCTTTAATTTTAATAAAAAGAAAAAAGTTGGATTGCAAGAGATTATGGTAGGTAATAAAAAAATAACAGAGGCTATTGTATAAAATGAAAACGATAAAAACAACCTTATTTTCCCAAAAAGATTATAAGCAATTCATCCCACAGATATTAATAAGTCTTATCTGTGCCAGCATATTTACTGATTATATGAAACTTACAGCCACCTCGGTGATTATATTCCCAGTGGCAATCTGTTTCTATTTGCTGCAGCAATATACATGGAATCATAGAAAAGAATTTTTGCAGGCTAAGTGGTGGTATTTGATTTTTGCAGTAGGGATTTCGCTCACATTAGTTGTATGTAAGCATATGATCGTCAAGTTCGAGGATCCCTATAGTGACATTACTGCAAATTACATATTAGAATATACCGCACAGGATTTTGTCGCATTGGTGATACTGATCTGCATTTTTATGATATTGATGTTTTGCCTTGTTCAAGGGCTTTCAAGCCCAAAATGCAGGGAAGTGATCGTGGATGCGGGCAACTGTAGCAGCTTGAAAAGAACAGGGATTTCCGATATAAAGGTTTTTATAATCCTGACTGTATTATTAATGCTTTTCTGGCTTCCGTATTTAATTTTATACTATCCGGCAGTTATATATGGGGATTCAGTAGTATCAATAAAACAGGCGCTTGGAATAAAGGCGTATAGTAATACACACCCATTTATGTTTACCATGTTTGTGAAACTGTGTATGTCCATAAGTCATTTGTTTGGCGGAGATAATACCATTGGCTGTGTGATTTATTCAGTTCTGCAGATGCTCTATATGGCAGCCATTTTTTCATATAGTATATGCTGGCTGCGAAATAAAAATATTTCAAAAAAGGTATGCCTGTTTGTTTTCCTTTTCTTTGCTCTTCCTGGATTTTGGGGAGTACATGCAATCAGTATGTGGAAAGATCCTATTTTTGCCGTTTCTGTTTATTTTTACAGTTTGAAATTATTTGATCTGATTTATTCAAAAGGGGAAATTTCGAAGAATAAAGGCTACCTTTTGCAGAGTGTTTTATCCATATTTATGATGTGTTTTTCCAGACATAATGGAAAGTATGTTGCTGCTTTTTCCTTCGTTTTGCTGCTTATTTGCACAGGAATCGGAAAACACAAGCTTGCAGTAAAAAGAAGTCTGATCGTGGCAACGGCAGTGGCAGTAGTGGCTTCATGGGGCATTCAGGGACCAGTATTCCGTCATTTTGGAATTGTTGGAACAGCAGCGGCTGCATATGGAGTTCCGCTGCAGCAGGTAGCCAGAACCGTGGTATATGGCGGAAATATTTCGGATGAGGAAAAAGAATTTCTCAATAAGATTATGCCTTTGGAGAAATACCAGGAGAACTACAGCCCGGAACTGGTAGACCACATAAAATGGAGCGAAGATTTTTATACAAAATTCTTCCGGAAACATCACAAAGAATTTCTACAGGTATGGTTTTCTTTGCTGCTAAAGAATCCTAAACTGTATGTGGAGGCGTGGGCGCTGGATACTTGTGGATTCTGGGGATTAAGCTATTGGCAGCTCAATGATCAGAGAACTAATTTTATGATGGGAGTACCCAAAACCGCAGAATATCTGGAAGAAGAGCTTGGCATCATGTCTGGAAGTCTTTTGAAAGAGGGCAGTAAGCTGGACACTGTTTTGAAAAAGATTTTCCCATTAACGCCTTCCATGCCATCCGTTGCCCTGTGCTTCTGGATTACGCTATTTATGATGGTGTTTGCGATTGTTAAAGGCAAATGGCGCGACATACTCTTGTTTGCGCCATGTGTAGGTAATATTTTAACGCTTCTCATAGCAACCCCCATTAATTACTGGCCAAGATATGGATTAGCATCCATCTGCCTTCTTCCAATCAGTCTGATATTCCCTTATCTGATAATGGAGAAAACAGATCTTTAGGATTCCCCTTGCCCGTTGTTTGTCCATGTAGTACAATAAAAACTACATGAACAGGCAACGGGATTTTTATTAGATAAATAGTTAAAGGAGAAACCTATGAGACCTTGGGATACAATCGTTTATTGGTACAAAAATATATTTTGTACAAGATGGAAGACTACATTTTTATCGGCCATCATAACTGGAGTTTTTGCACATTTTTTTTGTTTAACGAATGTTTTAAATAATTATGACAGTATCATGAATGTACCAGATGGAGTGGGAACTACAGTTAGTTCAGGCCGTTGGTTTTTGCTGTGTATGGAAAAAGTCCAGGACAAATTCTGGCAGTCTTATTCACTTCCTTTTTTTAACGGCTTGATTACTATTTTAGTTCTTGCTGCTTGTGCATGCCTGATTACAGACCTTTTTGGCATTCAGGATCCATTAAATCGTATTCTGGTGGGAGCAATTCTGGTATGCTTTCCAACTATTACCAGCACTATGTTTTTCATGTTCTGTGCACCGCATTATGCTATCGCTATTCTTTTTTCAATATTAGCAGTATATCTGGTGGACAAAAAAAGGCTGGGGTGGCTTTGTTCTGTTTTGTTTCTTGCGTGCTCCATGGGAATTTATCAGGCATATCTTCCTGTTACTGCAAGTTTGATGGTATTGCTTTTGATTTGGAAATCACTTCGAAAAGAATGTGACTGGAAAAAAGTTTTGCAAAAGGGAATCAAATATTTTGGAGTTCTTGTATTAGGCTTTTTCGTTTATATGGGAATTACGAACCTGACATTGAAACATTATAATGTAGTTCTTAATGATTATCAGGGTATTAATAATATGGGAAAGATTTCCATCAGTCAGATCCCTCTACTGATTCTTAAAATATATAAAAACTTTTACCATCTTACAAAGCAGAATTATTGTGGAATAAGCAGTACATTTGTTATTCAGAAGGGACTTATTATTCTGGGGATTTTATCTTTTATTTTGATCGTTCATTATTTGATTGCCTATAAAAGAAGTATGGCGGAACGTTTTCTGATTGTGCTGCTTTTTATCCTGATTCCAGTTGCAGCAGACGGTATTGAGATTATGTGTCCACAGAGTTTTATCTATACTTTAATGGTTTACGGAATGGTGGTTATTTATTTAATTCCGATACTTTTGTTAGAGCTTTTTAATGACCAGAGCCTTTTTACATATCAAATAAAAAAAAGAGCATGGGATTTAAATTTGAAACAGGTTACTACCTGGGGCATTAGCCTATGCATGATGGTTATGATCTCCAATTACATTTGGTCTTCAAATGTAAATTATACGCTAATGTATTATACGGATGTAGAAACCCAGGAATATTTAGCTTCAATGGTGACTCGTATGCGTTCCACAGAAAACTACACAACCGATGCTCCAGTAGCGTTTATTGGAAAAAATATTTCTGATCCATCTTATGCGGAAATATGGAAAAAAGTGGATGTTATTTACGGCGGAAATGAGTCTTCACTGATTAATCACTATTCCCGAAATCGTTTTATGAAGGTTCTTTTAAGCTATAAATATAAAAAAGCAGATGATTCACAGCTTGAAAAGCTGGAAAATATGCAGGAAGTAAAAGAAATGAATTGCTATCCAAATGATAATTCCATTAAAATGATTGATGGAATTCTAGTAGTAAAATTAGAAGAAGATACAGCAGAGGGAAAAACAAAATGAACCAATCACCAATTTTATACATCGTAATCCCCTGCTACAATGAAGAATCCGTTCTTCCAATAACAAGCTCCATGTTCCTGGATAAAATAAATGAGCTTGTGGCAGCAGGAAAAATTGCAGATAACAGCAGAATCCTTTTTGTGAATGATGGCTCTAAGGACCAGACATGGGAAATTATTCAGGAACTGGCAGAAAAGGATCCCCATTACATAGGCATCTGCCAGAGCAGGAACAGAGGACATCAGAATGCTGTGCTGGCAGGACTGATGGAGGCAAAGGACAATTGCGATATTACCATTTCCATAGACTGTGACGGACAGGATGACATTAATGCCATGAATGAGATGGTAGAGGCATATCTGGATGGCTGCGAAGTGGTATATGGAGTCCGCAGTAAGAGGGACACAGACACCTTTTTCAAGCGCTTTACGGCAGAAGGATTTTATAAGATCTTGACCTGGATGGGCGTGGAAGTGGTGTTCAATCATGCAGATTACCGGCTTTTGTCCAGCCGCGTACTGCAGGAATTTGCCAATTTTAAAGAAGTAAATATTTTCCTAAGGGGAATGGTGCCATTGGTGGGCTTCAAGAGCACAAGTGTGTATTATGAACGCCATGAGCGCATTGCCGGGGAGAGTCATTATCCATTGAAAAAGATGCTCGCCCTTGCCTTTGATGGCATTACAAGCCTTTCTGTGAAACCTATCCGAATGATCACAACAGCTGGAATCCTGATCGCACTTCTCAGCTTTATCGGTGTGATATGGGCAGTTGTGGGAGAATTTATGGGAAATACAGTATCTGGCTGGGCAAGTACGGTCTGTATTGTTTGCTTTATGGGTGGAATCCAGCTGCTGTGTCTTGGCGTGATCGGAGAATATGTAGGGAAGATTTACCTGGAGACGAAGCACCGCCCAAGATATATAATCAGTGAACGTACCTGGGAAAAGAAGCAGAAACGAAATGAAAACTGATTTGGAAAGGATTACATCAGAATGGATAAAATAGCAGTATTAATACCATGCTACAATGAAAGCAAAACAATTGAGAAGGTTGTAAAAGACTTTAAGAAAGTACTGCCAGAAGCAGTGATCTACGTTTATGATAACAATTCTACAGACCATACCGACGAGATCGCAAGGGCTGCTGGTGCTGTTGTCCGATACGAATACCAGCAGGGAAAGGGTAATGTGATCCGCCGCATGTTCCGTGAGATTGATGCCCAGTGCTATATCATGGCAGATGGAGATGACACTTATCCTGCAGAGTTTGCACCGGCAATGGTAGAGAAGGTTTTGAATAAAAAAGTGGATATGGTGGTGGGAGACCGCTTATCTTCCACCTATTTTACCGAGAACAAAAGACTATTCCACAATTTTGGAAACAGTCTGGTCCGGAAATGCATCAATGTAATGTTTAAAACCCAGATCAATGATATTATGACTGGATACAGAGCTTTCAGTTATCAGTTTGTAAAATCCTTCCCGGTTTTGTCAAAAGGTTTTGAAATTGAAACAGAAATGAGCATCCATGCAGTGGATAAAAATATGTATATCGAGAACGAAGTAATTGAGTATAGAGATCGTCCGAATGGAAGTGAGTCCAAGCTGAACACATACTCAGATGGTTTTAAAGTATTAAAAACCATTGCAAGACTGTACCGTAATTATAAGCCAATGGCCTTCTTTGGAATTTTGGCAGGTGTTTTGCTGATCCTTGGGCTAGGTTTCTTTTTCCCGGTTTTTGTAACATATCTTGAAACTGGAAGAGTAGGAAAAATCCCAACCTTGATCGTTAGCGGATTTGCTGTGCTTGGCGCAATCCAGGCCTTCTTTTCCGGCATGATCCTTCAGACTATGGTACAGAAGAACCGCCAGGATTTCGAAATGGAACTTCAGAGGATACAGGAACAGTACAACGATCTTGAGGATGTGGAAAAATGACGTTTACTAAGCAATTTATTATAATGGATAAACCCTTTGATGTGCAGGATTTTCAGCAGGTGACGCTAAGCTGTGGGAAAATCCTGTCTTATCATAAAGAATTGCACGTTCAAATGATACAGAATGAAACTGGAGTCTCCAAAATTTGCTTGCTAGGCTGGGCATTTCAGGCAGAAGAGGGAAGAAAAGATCCATTAGAACAGATACGGGAAATAAAGAATCGGGCAGAACTGGAGCGGCAGTTGGAAACCTGGTCCGGAACCTGGCTCCTGATCTACGATAAATATATTTACCTGGATGCCTGCGGGCTATTAGGATGCTTTTATACTGACAGCGGGATCGTTTCCAGCAGCTTAAGCTGTATGAATGAAGCTGTGCATAGAAAGAGCAGAAATCCCCGTCTGAGGCATAATTTCGGACTAGATTATTATCCTGGATCTGGAACTGCTTATCCGGATACTTATCGCCTGATGCCTTCCCAGATATATGATTTGATCGACCGAAAGTATGAAAGCAGAAGCTTATATCTTGGAAATAAAAATTTTGAAACAGACGAGCAGCGGCTGGATGCAGTGATCCATTATTTTGAAACTATTTTGCATAATTTAGTGCGCACTTACAATGGCAAGATCATGCTGCCTCTTACAGGCGGATATGATTCGCGGACGATGATGGCTCTTCTGGAGTATAGTGGGATTGATTATTCCGCATTTACCCTGGAGCATGAGAATATCTCAGAGTTAGATTATGAAGCACCGCCTCAGTTGGCAAAAATTGTGAACCGAAGTTATGAGTACCGGAAAAGAGAGGGAAAGAAAAGCGAAGAAAGACTGCAGGATTTTGATAGCCATTGTGATGGTATGGCGGCAGATGAAGACCGGAACTTTTATGCATATGACCAGTATCCTCATGACGATAAATTGACAGCAGTTCTTCGATGCGGTGTATGGGAGTGTAATTATTATACCATTTATAATTGGGTAGAAAATGCAGGGCTAAATTTAAAAAAGTATGCGAAAAAATATGTAAATATCCGTTGGCGAAAAGATATGCAGGATTCCCTTCAACATTATTTTGATCATGTGAAAAAGGATGAGCAGCTGTTAAAATGGCCAGTACGATTTTATAGAGAGCAGCGTATGGGGTGCTGGCTTTCCAGCATGGAACAGGCACTGACGCTGATTCCGAATATGGACTCTTTTCAGCTTTGTAATTGCAGCTGTATCCTGGAAATCTTAGGAGGAGTAGATCTGGAACTGTTAAAGGGAAAAAAATACCAGGTAAGAATTATTGAAAAAATCTGTCCACAGCTTCTTCAGGTTACCTTGCAAAATAAAGAAAACAAGTTTCAGAAAAAGAGTATGCGCCAAAGTATAAAAAAAGACTTTCAGTATATAAAAAATTGCTGGTGCTGTCTGGATGGAGATGGCAGATGGAAAGAACCGTTGAAGTATATGAAGAAAAAAATATGGAGAAGTCGATCAGTTGGAAAAGGAAATTAGCAGAAACATACAAATAAATAAAAAAATTCAAATATTCCGCCTTGTAGTAGAATGTTTTGCAACAATTGTAATTGCTGTATTACTGGAACTGGCTTTTAATTACCATTCATTTTCTCAGGGCTATAGCCCGCTTCCGATTACGGAAACCACAGTTTCAAAGAAGGGAAAACCCATCTATCAAAAGAATTTTGAAGAACCAGTTTACATAAAAAAATTGATCCTGCAAGGGGAGGCAAAAAAGAAAGTCAGTTATGATGTTAATTTGATAATCATAAATGATTTTGGAAAAGAAGAGTCTGTAGAGATAAAAGATTATATGTATGCTGAACTGGATGCTGCATTTACGAACATCAATGAAACAGTAAAACAGATTCAGGTTGTTATCAATCGACCTTCAAAAGTTCATATTACAGGAATTTCTTACTCCAATCAGGTTTCTTTCAGCAAATACCGGATGCTGTTTTTTGCTGTAGTGATATTTTTAATATTACTAATTTTATTTGAAAAAAAACTGATTGTTGAAAAAATATGGTTCTTTTACTTAGTTGCAGCACTTGGATTTGGAAGTCTGATCGCGGTGCTTTCTGGACCATATGCTGTTACCTGGGATGAGGAAATTCACTATGCAATAGTTCACAATGCAGGTTTTTCTTCACAGGTGAGCAGTAATTCAGCAGTTGAAAATAATTTTTCGCGACAGAACTGGATTTCTATGAATACAATAGAAGAACAGTATATGATAAAAAATTATTTAGATGAGAAAGCAGAAGAAAACAAAAGTGTATATGATTCAGCAGGCATAAATAAAAATTATATCACACATTTTTCTATGATTTTAGCTTATCATTTGGGTGAAAAACTGGGGCTTTCCTATACCAATGCCTATATACTGGGAAGACTGGGAAATTTGTTGCTTTGTGTTTTGTTGAATGCGATTGCTATCATACTTGCGAAACGAAGAAGGGTTTTGCTTACCGTGATAGGCATGATGCCTACAGTTCTATTCCAAAGCAGTATGTACACGTATGACGGAGTATGCTTTTCTTACATCACTTTAGGCGTTGTACTTTGTGCTAATGAACTGGAAAAAGAACGGGGAAAAGAAAGAGTTGTAAATGTTCTGGTTTCCGCAGTGCTTTTAGGAATTGGGTGTATTATCAAACCTGTGTATTGTCCACTGTTTCTTTTACTGGTGCCAATTATCTGGGGAAGAGTAAAACTCTTCTTAAATTCAAAATTCAGAAAGTGGATAGGAGTGCTCATTGCATGCATTTTGGGAGTGCTGGTGATTGGAGTATTGACGGTAAAATTTTATCCGCTTATAAATAGTATTTTTGAGGAAAACTTGTATTATGGCGGAGATCTACGTGGCGGAGATACGGGAATGGCAGGACAGATCCTGAATATAGTACAACATCCGGGAGCAACTTTAAAAATGTTTATCCGCGATATGTTTTCTTTTGATAATTTCCGAAACCATGGAGATGAAAGCGTAAATAAACAGCTGATCTGTAACCAAATGTTTCTAAATTTGTATGTACTGGGAGCCTTAAAAGAAGTGTGGGCATTAGTTCTTTTGCCATTGCTTATGCTTTTGTTTCTGGTGAATCCTCAGGGGGAACCTGCACTTATCAGTACGGATGCGAAAAAAATAAAATGGTTTTATATGGTTAGTGTATTTTTATCTGTGATACTTATCTGGATGGCACTGTATTTGACATTTACTCCGATTGGTGAGGACAGCATAAAAGGAGTCCAGGCAAGATATTATATTCCTTTGCTTATTCCATTTGCATATGCTGTATATAATAATATAATAACTGTAAAAATATCTAGACTGCATTATTACCAGATTTCGCTTGGAGCGGGATTGCTTTTATGCAGTGAATGTATTTATAAATACTTGATTGTTGGAAAAGGCTTATAAAAGAGGACATTTAATGAAAAAGAGATTCAAAATTTTAGGATTAGGACTTTTGGCAATGTTTTGTTTTCAAACAACCTCTATATGGGGAATGGGGGGAGATGTAGAGAACCAATCTGGTCTTGAGCGAGAAGCAGAGGGAATCGAAGACTCCGGCACCGTCACCTCCGGAGCCCTTGCATCCGCCGCCGGCGACACTGGCATCAGCCTGTTTTCCCTGGAAACCTACACGGACAGCTATGGCGCGCAGCTGGATGAGGATGCCAGGCAGCTTTATAATTTAATGGTCCAGAATTATGTGACAGAGTATAGCCAGCATTTGGATAATCTGACTATTTCTTTTGAACTTCCGGAAAGCATTTCCTTTGAGGCGGTAGTAGAAGATGGAGCTTTTCAGAAAACAGGGGAAGAGTACGAATCAGCGAAAAGCAAAGTAAGCGGTGCAATACAGGCGGCTTCGGACGCTTTTTCCTATGATTATCCACAGGCATTCTGGTTCAGAGGCGGAAGCTATGGATACCGGATCAGCTGCACTTCGGACGACACCTCATCCACGGGATATCGAGCCACTTTTTACGGATATAGCTTTAACCCGGAGAAGCGGGAGATTGCTGAGGGAGCCCATTGGAAAATGAATGATTTTATGGCGTCTGTGCAGAAGACGGTCCAGGAATTAAATGCGCGTACTGCAGGAATGAACAGACAGCAGAAAGTGAAGACCGTTCATGACTATATCTGCCAGAAAGTGTCGTACAGAAATAACAGTACTATGTGGGTTCACACCGCAGCCTCTCTTTTTCTGGACGAAGATCCGGCATTTGTCTGCGAAGGCTATGCAAAGTCTATGAAGATTCTCTGTGATTATATGGGACTCAATTGTGCCTGTGTCAGCGGGACTGCAAAGGGAACTGCATATGGGACACCCGGTGCGCATATGTGGAATTATATCCAGATGGAGGACGGCAAGTGGTATTTAGTGGATGCCACCTGGGATGACATTGGCACGGAGGCGTCTACACGGTATCTGCTTGTAGGAAGGCAGTCTATGGGACAATCTATCCCCATTGGGGAAGAAAGGGTGGAATATAGAAGCTTTTCCACATCATCAAGCGGAGGGAGTTCCCCGATATTTATTTTGCCGGAACTGGCGGAAAGAGGGTATGGGGAAAAAGAGGAAGAGATGACACCAACGCCTACTGTGACGCCGATCCCAACCAATACACCGGTGCCGACTGCGACGCCAAAGCCAACTGCAACACCGACTGCGACTCCAGCGCCGACCGCGACGCCAAAGCCAACTGCGACGCCAAAGCCAACTGCGACGCCAGCGCCGACTGCGATGCCAAAGCCAACTGCGACGCCAGCGCCAACTGCGACGCCAAAGCCAACTGCAGTGCCGAAACCAACGGCAACTCCTGTGCCAGTCAAGACACCGGCGCCCACTGCTGCTCCTGTTTCTCTTACGTTGCAGGTTGGACAGTCCTATAAACCCACTGGAAAAATAAAGAAGGCCAGTACCTCAAACAAGCGGATTGCGGCTGTCTCCAAGAGAGGAAAAATCGTAGGAAAAAAAGCCGGAAAGACCACCGTTACGGTTACATATACCAATGGAAGCCGCACGGCTTTTTATGTAAAAGTCCAGAAGGGCATTGTAAAAACTACAGGCTTATCTTTGAATAAACGAAGCGTGGTTCTGGCCAAGAAGGGCAAAACCTTCCAGCTAAAGGTAACCCTCAAGCCCGTTACCAGCCAGCAGAAGATAACCTATAAGAGTTCCAATCCAAAGGTGGCAACTGTAAATTCAAAAGGGAAAATCGTTGCGAAAAAGAAAGGAACCACGGTCATTACAGTTAAGTCAGGAAGTAAAAAAGTGACCTGTAAGGTTCGGGTGAAAAAATAGTCTGGAGCAGGAGTTACGCTTCCAGATGTATAATGAAAAGTGAAAATACTGTTTGAGTCAGAAAAGAATCTGATTCAGACAGTATTTTTTTGTAAGCTGCGAGTAACAGTCCATACGAGCAAGAGATCTTAACGCATGCCGGGATAATGCATAATGGCATAAAAGATTCCGCTTCCTGTAATTTTGGCTATTGACAAACAGGAATTTTATGATATACTTTGATAATCAAACTATTTTAAAACAAAAACAAATGCAGAAAGTACAACATACCTGGAGGTATTATGGTTGGAAAAATAAAAGGAACCGGTTCCTATAGACCGGTTCAGGTGTGGGACAATGACAAGCTGTCCCACATGATGGAGACAAGTGATGAATGGATCCGGGGACGGACCGGAATTGGACAGCGGCATATTGCAAGCCGGGGAGAGACGGTTGCTTATATGGCAGCCAAGGCAGCTGGAGAAGCGCTGAGAGATGCAGGAGTGAGACCGGAAGAGATTGATCTGATTCTGGTTTCTACTATGTCTTCCGAGAGAATCATGCCCTGTGCAGCCTGCGAAGTGCAGAAGCTGATCGGTGCAGCGGGCGCCACCTGCTTTGATCTGAACAGTGCCTGTACCGGATTCCTACTGGCGCTAAATACAGCTCAGGCATATCTTGGACAGCATATTTACAAAAGAGCGCTGGTAATCGGTGCAGAAGTTCTTTCCAATCTGACAAACTGGCAGGACCGGAGCACCTGCGTGCTGTTTGGGGATGGAGCAGGAGCTGTGGTGCTGGAAGCAGAGGAAGATGCCGTCTATATTCAGGCCACTCATTCCATTGGAAAAGGTGGGGATGCCCTTACCTGCACAAGCCGGAACCAGCCGGAATTTGTGGAAAAAGGCACCAATCTTTCTGCCACCTATATGCAGATGGATGGAAAAGAAGTGTTCAATTTATCGTCATGAGGATACTGGTCATATGCATAAAAGTTCCG
>JABLTO010195515.1_pt1 | contig 12392 bp, 10 predicted proteins | sample 7160091 | NCBI WGS metagenome assembly JABLTO01 (sample SAMN14651225, study PRJNA627086) | human gut metagenome | isolation source: feces | host: Homo sapiens
AAAGCCCTTGTGTTTTCAATGCTTTTCCGCGATTTTCCCGCAAAAAATTTGATACCCTCCCCCCGTATTAAAATTAGGGTTAAATTAGGGTTGTTTTCGGGGGTTTGATATATGATTCTAACGCCGTAAAGCAGGTGCGATTTACCACCTGCATCTTTGATTCACGAACACACAAAAAGAGACCAGTAATTGGTCTCTTTTTGTTATCGATTGCTTATATTGAGATCGTCTTTAGTTTGCTTTTCTTCTACGCGCGAAAAGAATTGCTCCCGCACCCGCCAGTGCCAGCAGAGCCGCGCCTGCGATCAGCCCGATCGGGAAGTCGTCACCAGTCTTGGCTGTTTTGTCGGCGGTTCCGGTGTTGTTGTCCGTAGGAGTCGTCTTATCGTCTGTTGGCGGTACTGTTTTTTCAGTAACTTTGAGCAATCCATAATTATAAATGATTTCATAGTTACCTTCTTTAAACTCACGGCCACCATCGAATGCAATATTGTTCTTTACTTCGCCAACTTCAGTTATCGATCCTGTTGCACGAATATTGCTTACTTCTCCTTCTACAAATCCCATCCCTGCTGTTTCAACATCAGGTCTGGTTAATGCTTCTCCGTCATATTCCTTCGTCGCACTTTCTGAAGTAAGAGTTACCGGACGCTTTGTGATTTCAATCGTTGCAGTGCATTCCGCATCTTCATATCCTTCCAATGTTGCGCGAACTTTCACTTTTGTCTTGCCAGCATTCTTGAGTGATGGACTCTCAGACACCCATTTTAAGCCATCCCAGAATTCAATCGTTGCATCTTCTGTAATCTTATCGCCCAAATATGCCTTAATATCTGTGATCGCATGATGTTTACCATTGTAGATTTCGTTTACACTCGCTGCGTCTATGCTTAATGCCTCGCTCTTTGTGATAACAAAATTCGCTGGATTAATGGTGAAGACATAGTTTGTATATTTTTCGCCCAGTTCCTTCGCACTTGCTTTAATGCTCAAAACATTTTCATGGGTCCCTACAGCTTCTGAATCCTTATCACTACTTGTATCTCTTACAACATTTAAATCAACATCTTTCAGATCAGCTTTAATCAATTCAGCTTTTTTATTCGCATTAATATCGTCGCCTTCTAATGCTAATATCGCATTTTCAAACTTCGGATCCGGATCCCCAAATACCTTGGAAGCGGATTTTGCTGTGATCATTACCGGTCTCTTATTAACTGTTAATGTGAATTCTCCAGTTAAAGACGTATATCCTTTCCGCTCCGCTTTCACCAGCACATTCTGTTTTGTAACATCTTTTACTGTCGGAACATCCTGAGACCAGGTTTGGCCGCCATTTATACTATAAGAAATGGTATAACCTTCAACTGCATTGCCACTACCATCTACAACACCTGCAGTTTTAGAGTGGTTCTCACCATCATAAGTCCACGTTCCAGATTCCGCCTGTAAAATTGCAGTCGACTCAATTACCGGCAAATATACTTCCGGAGAATTAAATTCAAACTTCATCTCAGAATCAGCAGGGAACACTGCCGAATTGAGTCCATTTGACGGAACCCAGGTTCCTCCCATTTCATCGATGGCAGCCTTGTCAATTTTAACAGGGATTTTAATGATTAACTTCTTGCCCTTAAATTCCTTATCTATTTTGGCAACAGCGTTTTCACTAAAGTTGAATCCTTTAACAGTTACGACATCACCATCCACTTCCACATGTGCACTTTCCAGTGCGCTCAACTTCTCATCATCAAAGGTATACGCTCCGTTTGCATCCTGCCCATTGCAGCTGCTGGTATACACCTTGATATCATCCTTATTGCCTTTGACATCAAAATACCCAGACATTACATCCTGAACAACAGTGTTCTCATCTAATGCAATCGTCGGATTTACTTCCTGGCTGATTTCTTCAAAGATCGTCTTCAGGTCGGTTGCATTCTTTGCAACCTTATAATAGCTTGCGTTTGCTACTGCATCTCCCAGATCGCTATAAGACGTAGCGTTCGGATAGTTGCTGGAAACACCATTCATGTAGGCATTCGTCGGATTCTTCGTATCCGATGGATTTGCATTGTTAAAGATGCCGATGGAATAAATTGTTGTATTTGTATCTTTTAAATTCTTAGCCTTCTGAATTGCGGCATTTGCAACCCGCGAATCAAATTCGCTGCCGTAAGTTGGTTCACCGTCTGTGAAGAATACAACAACTTTGTTGGAATCACGAGACACATCATTTAACTGACCTGCAGCCAGCTCCATACCATAATCTGCAGAGGTGGCACCACCAGCTCTCAGTTTACTGACATCATCCTTCAGTTTGTTAGACTCAGCAGTAAAGTCTCTTACTATTTGTGTGTAGTTATACTTATCCCATCCCTCATTATAAAAATCATTTCCTGTTTTATCCACCTTTTCCCCGGCAAATTTTACAATAGAAATTTTATTTTTATCTTCATCATTTTTAATTCCATTGTTAGTAGTATCGGTTTCATCAATGAATCCATTTACTGCGTTTTTTAATGCAGTCATTTTTTTCTGACTGTCTTTCACATAAAATTGCGTATGGGTCCGATCCGAATCATTCGGTCCGTTTTTGGGTACTACTGTGTTCAAAGAGAATTCTTGATGCCATGTACCATTCCGATATGAAACTTTACGATATACTTTGTCTCCCCACAAGTCCGCCGTCGAAATATAATAGGTTTTATCCTTCTTGATATCACTACCATAAACTGCATCATAGCTTACAACATCTCCATTCATACTACCGGACACATCCAGTACCAGTACGATATCCGACGGCTTACCCTTGGTCTTTACTTCCCCTTTTACATAGGTTTCTAACGTCAGTTCACCTGTAATATCTCCATTTTTATCCTGTTCCAGATCACTTAATGTTTTATTACGATAAACAGCATTGTTTTCTCCGATAGGAATCGCGGATGGATTCTTTACCTCATACGGCCGCGCTGCCGAAGTACCGTTTTCCCCTTCTGCCGCAAACACGCTTGGAGCCATGCTCAGCACCAGCATCAACGCGAGGATCCATGCGATCCCTTTTTTACACATCTTCACACTCATTTCCTCCTGTCCGTAAATAAATAAACGTCTTTGTCATGTGTCATGACATATTTTTACTACCGCTTTCGCAAGGTACACAAATTTAGTTTCGCTATGGTGGCATCAGTCTATTCAAGTGGCAAGGGGGTGAAAATACCGTGATTTGTCCGAGGGGGATGCTTGTGATTTTTACAGGGGGAGAACAATTTGTTCCGAAACGTACCATCTGTCGCCCTATACCCGTTCACCGGGGGGCACTCCAGCAGAAGAATATTCAAAAATAAAAAAGATGTCCGGACAGATGAACCGGACAAAAAATATTTTGGTAGGATGTATAATACTAGTTCTTTTTCCACGAGATGGATTTGTTCCTATATTCAAGAAATAAATATTTTGACCCGAAACCCCCGCAGTATGACAAAAGAGCCCCCTGGTCGCCGGAGGCTTTGCAGAAATCCGGAGAATGACCCGGGCAGCACTACACCTCTACTGGTGCAGTGCTTCAACAAAGGCCGGCAGGAACTGCTTCTTGCGGGAAACGATATCTTTCAGGATGATATGCTCGTCGCCGTCCGCTATGTCAAAGGCTTCCTTGGCCAGAAGATCAGCGTGCAGACCGCAGCAGAGAAGCTCCGTAGAGGTGTCTACGATATTAGTCATCATCATGAACATCATATCCAGATCCTGCTGTTCCATGACCTGAGGCAGATACGCTTCCACCTTTTCGCGGATGCTGTCCAGCTCCCGGCTATCCATGGAAGTAACCTGGCTGACACCGAAAGAGCGACCTTCATTATTAAAGATCTTGAAGTCCTGATAACATATTTCTTCCGGGGTCTTGCCCTGCAGGCTGCTGGCCGCCCGGAACATATTATTAGCCATCTCTGTGATATTGATGCCCGCCATATCCGCAAGCCGCTCGCAGGTGGCACGATCTAAAGCCGTGCAGGTCGGGGAGCGGAACATGAGGGTATCGGAGATGATAGCAGAAGCCAGAAGCCCTGCGATCTTGCGATCCGGCACAACGCCTTTCTCATCGTAAAGCTGGGTGATGATAGTCGCCGTACAGCCCACCGGCTGATTGCGGAAAAATACCGGTTCCAGCGTCTCGAATCCACCCAGTCTGTGGTGATAGACGATTTCCAGTATATCCGCTTTCTGGATACCGTCTACCGCCTGGCTGATCTCATTGTGGTCCACCAGGATAACTTTTTTTCGATTCATATTCAACAGTCTGCGCCGCGAGATCAATCCCACATAATTGCCGCATTTTTCAACGACCGGGAAGTTATGGAACCTGTTGGTTTTCATAATGTTTTCGATATCTTCCACGGCATCGCCCATCTGGAATGTCACCAGATTTTCCCCGGTCATAAAGAACTGCACCGGCATACTCTGGTTGATCAGCCTTGCCGCTGTGAAGGTGTCATACGGTGTGTTGATGATAATGCATCCCCGCTCTTCTGCCAGTTTTTTGATGGTCTTGGTCGGAGTTGCCCCCTGACACATCACCAGGCATCGGGCTCCCAGTTCGATGGCCGTAAAGTGAGTCTCGAACCGGTTGCCGGCAATGACCAGATCCGACGGCTCGATCACTTCCTCCATAACATCCGGGCTGGATGCCGCGATCGTTACTTTCCCATCCTCAAAGACCTCATCCGATCCGCCGCAGACAATATGCCCGTTCAGGGTCTCTGCAATGCTGGCAAACCTCGTCCCTGCGCGCGACAATACACTGCTGTCGCTCTTGTCCATATAGGACTGGGCGATATCCGTGATGGTCACGATCCCCTTCAGTTTTCCTTCTGCCAGCACCGGCACTGACTTGGCGTGTTCTTCCTGCATCAGCTCCCATGCCTGCTTGATAGACGCGCGCCCTTCGATCCCCGGAACCAGGTTCAGATCCATATCGGCGATCTGCGGCTGCACATTGTCCTGATACTGTGGCGGCTCCACGTCGAAATACTCCAGCACGTATTTCGTCTCCTCATTGACGATCCCTGCCCGGCAGGCGATATATTCCGGGATCGGGACCGGCATCCCTTCCTGCAAAGGATTCTCCGCTTCGAAAGTTCCGTCGGCAAGCTTTCTCTCCAGCACCGCTTTCTTCAGTTCCGTATAAGCGATAGCCGAGCAGATGGAATCAGTATCCGGATTTTTGTGCCCTATGATATAAATTTTTTCTCTTGTTCGAGTTCCTTCTGATGTCATGGTGTTTCTCCCGTTTATTCCTACTGTTGTTTTACTTTATAGTACTGCTTTTTTCTCATCTCGTCAAAATATTTTTCCCCGAAGCGGTCCTGTTTGTGCTAGAATGTTTTATAGTATATTATGGTGCAGAGTTCTGCACACGTTTTGACACACAGGAGGGAAAATCATGAATATTGTTTGCTTAGACATGGAAGGCGTTCTGGTTCCGGAAATCTGGATCGCATTCGCCGAAGCTACCGGAATCGAAGAATTGAAGAAAACTACGCGCGACGAGCCGGATTACGATAAACTGATGGAGTACAGACTGAATATCCTGAAAGAACACGGTCTGGGAATCAAAGAGATCCAGGATACGATCAGCAAAATCGACCCGATGCCGGGTGCAAAGGAATTTCTGGACGAGCTGCGCAGCATCACGCAGGTCATCATCATCAGCGACACATTCGAACAGTTCGCACAGCCTCTGATGAAAAAGCTGGACTGGCCGACACTGTTCTGCAACACGCTGGAAATCGCAGAAGACGGCACGATCTTAAAGCATAAAATGCGCTGTGAGAAATCCAAATACACTACAGTAAAAGCACTGCAGTCCTGCGGATTTGAAACCATCGCCAGCGGCGACAGCCACAACGATATCGGCATGATCCAGGCAAGCAAAGCCGGATTCCTGTTCAAGAGCACCGACGCCATCAAGGCGGAATATCCAGAGCTGCCGGCTTACGACGAGTACGACGATCTGCTGGCTGCCATCAAGGAAGTACTGTAAAGGCTGCTCCGCGCATCCCGGATCAAACAAAAAAGCAACAAGCTGGTCGCATGAAATCCATGCGCCAGCTTGTTTTTCTTTTTCATTATATATACGCGCTGCGGTCGCGCACACCTTGGGATTTTACGAAGCCCTCACAAAGGCCTTTGCAGCAAAACCGCCTGCATAATACAGCGCCAGACCTGCCGCTACGCCGTAGGCCAGGTTGTTGGTCGCCACAACGATGACCACCGTCAGCAGCGTCGTCAAAATCTCCAGCGGCGACTGATCCTTGAGGGAACGGAGCGAATCCCAATCGAAGGTCGCGATGGACACGGTGATCATTACCCCGATGAGCGCCGCCAGCGGAATGATGTTGAGCAGCCCGCTGCCAAAGCCCAGCACCACGATGAGCATGACGCCCGCCACCAGCGTGCTGAGACGGCCCCGGCCGCCCGACTTGACGTTGACGATGGCTTGTCCGATCATGGCGCAGCCCGGCATGCCGCCGATGCAGCCGCACACCATATTGGTGATGCCCTGACTGCAGGATTCCCGGTTGGTGTCGCTGGTCGTCTCCGTCATCTGATCCACCACCTGCTGGGTCAGCAGGGTTTCGATGAGGCCAACAAAAGCCAGGGAAATGGAGTACGGCAGGACGATTTTCCACGATTCCAAACTGAGGAGCAAGGTCGGCAGATGTACATCCGGCAGTGCCGCCGTCATGTTACCCATATCGCCGATAGACGTTGTAGTCAGATCCAGGAATACGCTTGCCGCCGTTACGACGATGATGGCAATCAGCGTGGATGGTACAGCCTTAGTGATCCGCGGGAACAAGTAGACGATGACGATCCCGGCTGCCACCAGCGCATACATGGTCAATCCGCCGCCCAGCGCATTCTTGATCTGGGACATGAAGATGATGATGGCCAGCGAATCCACGAATCCGGTCATGACACACTGCGGAATGTACTTGATCAGCCTGCCCACCTTGCAAAGCCCCATGATGAGCTGGAAGATCCCGGCTAAAAATACCGCTGCAAATAAATACTCTGTCCCGTATTCTGCGATGAGGGCTACCACAACCAGCGCCATCGAACCGGCTCCCGCGGACACCATGGCCGGCCGCCCGCCCAGAAACGCCGACAAAATCAGAAATGCGACAGATGTATACAGTCCCAGCATCGGATTGACCCCCGCGATGATGGTGAAGCCCACCACCTCCGGGATGACGGAAAACGCGGATACCAGCCCGCCCAGGAAGTCGTCCTTTGGGTTGTCCCGCCACTGGGAAATTTCATTTTTCATAAGTGAGTTCAATTTTTTCTCCTTAAAATGTGATGTCGGTGTGCGGCTGGTTTGCTGGCGGCGATCGCTAGGACTGCTGCCGCTCGCACGCGGAACAGCTACATCCCGCCCCACCCGGGCACCAAGAGCTATTATACTTTTTTTGTAAGGTCGGCGCAAGGGGAGTCATCAGGAAATTCGAGGGGAAGAACTCGCCGCGGGCTCTGAAAAAGTTGCCGCGGACGATCCTATGAGCCATCGGCGACTCTGCAAAGACTTCGGCTGGGGCTCTGGTGCGGTTTTATTTGCAAAATCTTCGTTTCGTGAAATTTCTCAGGCAAATCGAGAATCTACGGCGAACTATTCTATCGTTGAGATTTTCTTCGTTTGATGGTGTTTTTTGATGAAAACGAAGATTTTGCAAATTGGGATTTAATCGGGGTGGCGGCTTTGTTATAATGGTTTCAGTAACATGATGTGGGGCATCCACATAGGATAAAAGGAGTAGGATATGAGCCGACCTAAACCCGGTGCAGAGAGCGCGATGCGGAGAGGATTTCCCGATGCGGTGCAGAAAAAAATACTGATTATATACGGGGCGATTTTCGGCGTGGGAGTGCTTTATGCGTTTTTGATCCTGCATACGCCGTTTCGGATCCCGTGCCTGTTTCGTGAGGTCACGGGGCTGCAGTGCCCGGGGTGCGGCACATCGCGGATGGCGCTGGCCTTGATGCGGTTTGATATCCCTGTGGCTTTTGCCTATAATCCTGTAGCTTTTTTCAGCTTCCCCGCATGGTTCCTCATCAGCATTGCAGGATTTTTCGGACATCCGAAAATCTTGCGAGATCCAAAGATCCTTCTGCGGATCCTTTACATCAATATCGTGATCTATATGATTTTTGCGATTTTTCGAAATCTGCCACTTTATGGTTAAATCCTCTGCATCTCGTTAAATTTTACATTTTTTATCCGGGATTTAGCGTTTTTTCGATTGAGTATGATTGACTTTTGTGAATAGTCAATTTACAATAGGAATATAATGTAAGTCATTTTGAAGCCAGGAAAGGAATTCATCATCATGAACGAAAATAACAATATGAATAATAATTACACGAACAACCCGGCTCCCGAGCAGCCGGCGGGCGACAACATGTATCAGGAAACAACATCTCAGCCGCAGGATCAGAATACATATCAGCAGGCGCCTGCGCAGGATGCCGGCAACATGTACCACTATAACGAACAGGGTACCGGACAGTATCAGCAGCCTGCGCAGAATGCCGGTCAGCAGTACAATACTTACGGCACCGGCAACCAGGCTTCCGGCGGATATCAGTACACTGACTCTGCTCAGCAAAATGCCGGCCAGCAGTACAATACTTACGGCACCGGCAACCAGGCTTCCGGCGGAAACGGCGACCAGTTTACCGGTGGACAAAATTACAATGCAGGAAACGCATATAACACTTACCAAACTTCCGGAACGAACGGTCAGCCTCCGGCACACGGCAAGGCAGTCGCATCCCTCGTTCTGGGTATTGCAGGTCTGGTGTGCTGCGGTGTCTGTGGCCTTATCGGTCTCATTCTGGCGATTTCAGCAAAGAATGAAGGAAATGATGAAGGTATCCGGAAAGCCGGATTTATTCTGGGCATCATCGGCTGTGCACTGTGGGCAGTGGGCATAGTAGTTGCAATCATCAACGATTCATTCTCCACCTGGATGTATTAAAGTCCCGCGCAATTTCACAAAGATAAGAACAGGCAGCCTGCAGCGAAAAATCGCTGTAAGCTGCCTGCTTTGTTTTTTGTATGGGAGAGAAGCCGGCGATCTAAAAGCAAATGGGAAAAGCCAGCGATCTGAAAGCAAGATCGAATCCACCGGAAGCAAAACGCTTAAAATGATAATCCGTCTAAAATCTTCTGCGCGATCCGCTCAGCTGCATCATCTTTACCATGATAGACAACCAGCTCGTAACACTTGTCGTTCGCGATGAAACAGATTTGTTTATAATCTATGATATCTTCCTTCTCTGGATTCTGCGCGGTCCCTTCGACGGCTGGGATCCCATGGAATTCTATGCTTTCGACAGTCATATTTTCATCTTCTTCCAGCGCCTCCCGCAGGTCACTTAACTGAATCGTTGTTGCTTCATTATCATAGCAATAAAGAATCGCCGGATCCTCGTCCGGACTTATAATCAACCATTCTCCCTCCAGATCCTCATCGCCTTCTCTGGAAAAATTCTGATAAAGCTTTCCGATAGCCGTGAGATCGTCAAACGACGATACCGTCCAGGAATCTTCCAATGTCAAAGTCGCACCATCCAGGTCGTGTTCAACCGCTTCACCCGTCTCCCCGTTGATCATCCAATTCAGGATATTTGACGGATGTTTGGCAACGTAGTTCAGCGCCCCGGTTGCCACCACTGAAAAAGCCACGATAACTGCGACCGTCAATATGGTCAGTGATTTCTGATGAGAATCGCGCTGTACCAGCCACCCTGCCAGAGCTGCGATGACTGTAGCAATCAAGATCGAAATGACATACTGCATGGTTTTCCTCCTGTTTAAAACATCTGTCCCGGCAGCTTCAGCTTTTCCTTCTTCGGAAAAGTAGATTCAAATCGCTCAAAGGCTTCTGGATCCTTCTCGCATACAAAGTAGCCATCCGGATCTTTGTAGGTACCGGAGATGTCGTCCAGAAAGCCTGGCGTCAACTCGCGGATCAAGAAATAGTCCGCCTCTGGGTCGGCGGCATAATGCACACCCTTAGCCTTAGCGGAAACAAAGCCGGACTTGCCGTAAAAATCAATATTGCCGGTGATTGCCAGCGCACCCACGCCCATTTCTCTGGCTTTTTCCATGGAATAGTCGAGCAACTGCTTGCCGTAGCCCTGTCTTTTGTACGCGGGTGCGATACCGATCGGGCCAAAGGTCATGATCGGCACCTTTCGTCCATCGTCGCAGTCAATCTCCGACCGCACATAGATGACCTGCCCAATCAGTTCACCATCCAGTTCCATCACAAAATCCAGCTCCGGCACAAATGCCGGGTCATTCCGATAGCAATGCAGCACATAGTGCTCCATGCAGCCGGGGCGGTAGACATTCCAAAACGCCTCGCGGGTCAAATTTTCAACATTACGATAGTCGTCTCTAGTTTCCAGACGAATGATAATCTTATTTTCTAACAAGGTTTTCCTCCTAAAAAAGATGCTGTGCATGACCACAGAATCAGTACGAAATCAAAACTCCCCTTTCTTATCTCTGTACGCGGTACCAATCGAGAACAGCGCCTAGATTTTCCGCCTTGACCCGCTCGCCTCCGTGGAGCATCATATCCAACATATCGTCCTCCTCAGAAGTACGGTCTGCCTTTTCAGCAAGGCTCTTACCCATTGTTTTAACCATAATTTCCATCATAGGGCGGTAGATACCATGCAGCTTTTTCACATTAAAATCCCCTTGCAGTGTGAACAGCGGAATGTCTGCCGGAATTGCTGATTTTTTCCGCACACTTTCTATTTGCGTCCCGGTCTGTCCCATGCCAACTCCGCAGACAGCACATATCCGATAGCGTTTTGCAGCCTCAGCATAGCCCTTGACCGAACCAGCCATGATCCACCCCAGATAAATGATCTTTGCTTTGGAAAAGACCTGCTTCTTCGCTTCTGCAAAAGAGTATACCGGAAGTCCAGTTTCCTGCGCCAGCAGCTTGGCATATCTTTCGGCACTTCCTGTGTTGGTAGTGTAAATAATTGCATCCATAGTAGTCCTCCTTTCAAAACGATAATCTGTAATCAGACTCCACCTTGAAAATAAAGCGATCAATATATGTAGCCAGTAAAGAAGAAACCGATTCTTTTTCCTCGGCATCGTCGTAAACACTGTATAGAAGATACATCGGACCATAAAATTCCAACGCTAACTGCATAGCGTCCTCATCAGAATCTACTAGCTTGCGGAAGATTGCCGCCATGTACTCCAAAGGTCCGCCAGCAAGATAGTCATGATGAAGTTGTGCCAGTTTTGGATCACGGTATTGCTCCAGCGTCAGCATTTTACGGAAATTGGAGGAAAATGGCTCCTTTGTCCAATGGTCAAATTGTGCAAGACTGTACGTGCGAATCTTTTGAACTGGTGTATGCAGATATGCTTCTGCAAAGCCATCTGGTTCCGTTTCCGGCATTTCATACGTCTCAGCACGCTCATAGTCCATCTTGTTCATTCGCTCCACGATCTTATCCAAGATTTCTTGTTTGCTGGCATAGTGCTTATACAAGGCGGCTTTCGTAAACCCCACCTGTCTCGCAATATCATTCATAGACGTCCCCAGGTAGCCGTTCTGTGCAAACAGTTCCAGTGCTATTCTCAAAATCCGTTCCTTTGTACCCTCTGCCATAATTGTCTCCTTCAATAAAGTAACCGTTTGGTAACTTTATTATAGTTACCGAACGGTTACTTGTCAAGAGCCGATGAAAAAAAGTATTCTTATGGCAGCCTTTCCTTTTCGGGTAGTATTCAAGAAGTCATAAAGTTCCGTGAGCATTGGAAGAAGCCAGCGTTTACGAAAATGTCGCAATTTACGGAGGTAAAGTTTCAAATACTACTTGCCTTTTGTACTCGTTATGATATTATTGGTATACGTACTAATACGCTTAAGGAGAGGTGATATATTTGCGAAGAGACAGCAGTGAGACAAAGAGGAGAATACTGACCGTATGTGTCCGGCTCTTTTTGGAGCAGGGGTATAAAAACACCTCTGTCAGTCAGATTGTAGATGAAGCAGGCGTTGCAAGAGGAAGCTATTTGAATCTGTTTCCTACCAAGGACAAAATTTTGCTGGAATTGACCGAAACGATGTTCGGCGGACAGTTCGGCGTGGCAAGAAGCATTGCGGACAGCAAGCTTCCGCCGGTTTACGCCTACGCTGTAGAAACGGCGATCCAACTGACCCTGACCGAGCTGAACGAGAACCTGCGTGAAATCTACATTGAAGCTTATTCCCTGCCCGACACGTCGGAATATATTTATCTGCATACCACGGCAGAGCTGAAGCAGATTTTTGGTGAAGATTTTCTCG
>JABLTO010037717.1_pt1 | contig 12388 bp, 8 predicted proteins | sample 7160091 | NCBI WGS metagenome assembly JABLTO01 (sample SAMN14651225, study PRJNA627086) | human gut metagenome | isolation source: feces | host: Homo sapiens
CTTTTTATGATCTATCTATGTTTTCGGCAACGAAAGCAACGAGATTTTATAAGAAAATTGGATTTTGAAGCATTTTTGCGCAAAAAGGCCCGGAAATTTTCATCTCCGGGCCTTTTCCTGCAAAAATTTTAATGCACTGCCGCCGCTTCCCGCTTGCATTCCGGCTTTTTCTCCGGCTTTGACATGTGCTGCTGCTCAGCGCGGGCCTTATCATAGCAGTAACGAATGATGGCCTGCCGCCGGACGATGCCAATGAACATGCCCCGGTCATCCACCACCGGCACAAAGTTCTGGTTCATGGCCGCCTCCACCAGCTGATCCATGCTGGTGGTCACGGTCACGGCCTTGTAGTCCCGCTTGTGGGGGAACGACGAGATGGGCACGTCCTCCGCTGCTTCCAGATCCAGCCCGTGGAGCTTTTTCAGTCCCCACAGAATGTCTCCCTCCGTCAGGGTGCCCACATACTCGCCCCGGCGGTTGAGCACCGGGATGGAAGCATAGCGGTTGTTCTCCCATTTTTCAAGGGTCTGACGCAGGGTGAAATCGTCATAAACGTACATCAGGTCCTGCTTGGGGGAAAGGAAAAACAGAATATTCATCAAACAACTCTCCTATTTTGTTATTTCTGCCGTCTGGGCCGCCTGATTCCTGTCTAATACACCATTTTTGCGCGCAGCTGCCCCGCCGGCCGCAAATGCAGCCAGCGGCCATGCGTTTTCCTACATTCAGTTTAGCACTTTTTCATAGGAATAGGAAGTCATACTATCAAGTTTTTATATTTTATTCACAATCGGTTTGCAATGTTTTACTAAAAAATCACGGAAAGCTATGCACAGCGCCCACTTTTGTGCTATACTAGAAAAGAGATGTCGGCCCGGAACGGGAGTCCACTGTCCCAGTATAGCGGTACCGGTGGTCGGAAACCACAGAAATCGCGTGGCCGGCAGAACACTTTTGGAACTGATTTTGAAATGAATAAAGGAGCAGAGCGACTATGATTACTTCCCGTTTCCCGCTGGGAGATGTCAGCTTCTCCGCCGAGTACTTCTCTACGCTGGTGGGCGAAGCAACCAAACATTGCTACGGTGTGGCCGCAATGGCCCCCCGTGACCTGACCGATACTGTCAAGAGCATGGTGCGCGGCGCTGATTTTTCGGAAAAGGGCGTCCGTGTCACGCAGGAAGAGGGCCGTCTCGTGATCGAGCTGCACATTGCCGTCAGCTATGGGCTGAACATCTCGACTGCCGCGCGGAGCATCTCGCACCGCGTCAAGGACGAAGTAGAGCAGGCTACCGGCCTCAAAGTAGCCCGCGTGGTCGTCTCGGTCGATGACGTCATCGCCTGATTCAAACGCCAAGCCCACCCGGGGGTACCGGGAGATTATAAGGAGTAGAAAACAATGATTTCTGGTAAGATCCTGCGCGACGCGATTATTTCCGGCGCAAACAACATCAACAATCAGCGTTCCCGCGTGGACGAGCTGAATGTCTTCCCTGTCCCGGACGGCGACACCGGCACCAACATGGGCATGACCATTGGCGCTTCCGTCCGTGAGCTGCAGGCTCTGGACGACAGCTGCACCGTGGCAGAAGCCTCCAAGACTGCTGCTTCCGCCATGCTGCGCGGCGCGCGCGGCAACTCCGGCGTGATCACCAGCCTGCTGTTCCGCGGCTTCTCCAAGGCTCTGGAGGGCAAGAAAGAGGCCGACGTGACTGATATCGTCGCCGCCCTGAAAAAGGGCGTCGAGGGTGCCTACAAGGCCGTCATGAAGCCCACCGAGGGCACCATCCTCACCGTGGCCCGCGTCGCCAGCGAGGAGGCTGCCGCCTCCGATGCCGCCGACATCCCCGCCCTGTGGGACGTGGTACTGAGCGCCGGCCAGAAAGCGCTGGAGGACACCCCCAACCTGCTGCCTGTGCTGAAGAAAGCCGGCGTTGTGGATGCAGGCGGCCAGGGCATCATGATCATCTTTGAGGGCATGGGAAAGGTCTTCCACGGCGAGGCCATCGTCGAGGGCGGCGAGCCCGCTCCCAACAAGGCCAAGCTCTCTACCGAGAACGCCGGCAAGGGCGTCTTCACCGATGACCTGATGAAAGTGGAGGACATCAAGAACGGTTACTGCACCCAGTTCCTCATCAACAAGAACGAGGGCGTCAGCGCCGCCAAGATGCGTGCCTTTGCCGAGTCCAACGGCGACAGCGTCGTCTGCATCGAGGACGATGACGTCATCAACCTGCATGTTCATACGGCTGATCCCGGCAAGATCCTGAGCGAGGCCATCAAGTACGGCTACCTGACCAACTTCAAGATCGAGAACATGCACGAGCAGTTCCTGGCCCGTCAGCGCCAGGGCAAGAGCCTGGAAAAGCAGGCCTCTGCCGAGAAGAAGTCCGACCCCACCAGCCAGTTCATCTATGCCGCGGTGGATCCCAGCCGTGACTATGGCTTTGTGGCCGTTGCCGCCGGTGAGGGCCTGAAAGCCGTCTTCACGGATCTGGCAGCCGACGCTGTCGTTTCCGGCGGCCAGACCATGAACCCCGCCACCGAGGATATCCTGGCTGCCATCCAGAGCGTGCCTGCCAAGACTGTTTTCGTCCTGCCCAACAACAAGAACATCATTATGGCTGCCGAGCAGGCCCAGAAGCTGGCTGACCGTCAGGTCGTGGTCCTGCCCACCCGCACTGTGCCCATGGGCATCACCGCTCTGCTCAACTTTGACCCCTCTGCCAACACCGAGACCAACACCATCAATATGATGGCTGCTGCCGACAAGGTCTCCACCGGCCTCATCACCTACGCCGCCCGCGACAGCGAGTACGACGGCAAGCGGATCAAGAAAGGCGAGATCATGGCTCTGGAGAACGGCAAGATCGTCTCCACTTCCAACGACCTCGCCAAGGCCACCTATCGTCTGGCACGCGGCATGTGCAAGAAAGATTCCAGCTTCGTCACCATCATCTCCGGCTGCGACGTCTCCGACGAGGAAGCCGAGAAAGTGACCGAGCTGGTCAAGGCCAAGTGCCCCAACCATGTGGAAGTCAGCCACATCCGCGGCGGCCAGCCTGTCTATTATTATATGATCAGCGTGGAGTAATCCTCCGTTGCATTGCAAAATCCCCGGTACAGAATTTCCTGTACCGGGGATTTTTGTTGCATTTAGAAGAAACTCACCTGACTGCTCTCCGGCAGGTCACCCAGAGCGCCGACCTGGCGCAGGCGGTCCAGGATGGCACTGGACACACCGGAAGCCTGCTGCAGCTCTTCCATGGAGAGGTACTCCTCCCCGTGGATGGTGGAACGCTCCAGCGCGTCGGCTGCCGCGCCGCCCAGGCCTTTCAGCGACGAGAACGGCAGACGGACCTTGCCGTCCTCCACGATGTAGCGGGAGCCCCGGCTCTTGCCCAGCTCAATGGGCAAAAACTCGTAGCCGCGCACCAGCATCTCGTTGACCAGCTGCAGGCTGACCAGCACGTCTTCGTCCTTGGCGTTCTTCTCCTCTTTCAGGCGGCGTTTCACCTCGTTCATGTGGGCGCGGGCCACGGCCGCGCCACCCACAGCGGCCTCGTAGTCGATATCATCCCCACGGACGGTGAAATAGACCGCATAGAACGCCTGCGGGTGGTAGATTTTGAACCACATCAGCCGGATGGCCGACATCAGGTAGGCCACCGCGTGGGCCTTAGGGAACATATACTTGATCTTGCGGCAGCTCTCAATATACCAGTCCGGCACATCGTGCTCCCGCATGGCCTCTTCCCAGCCATCTTTAAAGCCGCCCTTGGCCACCTTGCCCTTACGGACAGCCTCCATGATGTCGAACGCCATCTTGGGCTCCAGCCCCTTGCGGAGCAGGTAGAGCATGATGCTGTCACGGCAGCCAATGACCTCTGCAATGGTGCAGGTGCCGTTCCGGATCAGCTCATCGGCGTTGCCCGTCCAGACGTCGGTGCCGTGAGACAGGCCCGAGATCTGGATCAGCTCGGAGAAGTTCTTGGGCCGGGCCTCCACCAGCATTCCGCGGACAAAGTTGGTGCCCATCTCCGGGATGCCGAACGTACCGGTCTGGCTGTCGATCTGCTCCGGCGTCACGCCCAGCGCCTCCGGGCTGGTCAGCAGGCTGTAGACCTTGGGGTCGTTCATGGGGATGGAGTCCACCGGGATGCCCGTGTACTCCTCAAAATATTTGTAGAAGGTGGGCATATCGTGGCCCAGCTCGTCCAGCTTGAGCAGCGTGGCGTGCAGATACTTAAATTCAAAGTGGGTGGTCAGCAGGCCGCCCGCCACGTCGTCTGCCGGGTGCTGGATGGGACAGAAATCGTAAATTTCGTAGGTGTCCGGCACAACGACCATGCCGCCGGGGTGCTGGCCCGTGGTGCGCTTGACGCCCGTGCAGCCCAGCGTGAGGCGGTTTTCCTCGGCGTGGTTCACGGTCTTTCCCCGCTCTTCCAGATACTTGCGGACATAGCCGTAAGCGGTTTTATCCTGGATGCCGGAAACGGTGCCCGCCTTGAACACGTTGGCCTTGCCGAACAGCTCTTCCGTGTAGCGGTGGACATTGGACTGGTATTCGCCCGAGAAGTTCAGGTCGATATCGGGCTCTTTGTCGCCGTAGAAGCCCAGGAACGTCTCAAACGGGATATCATGGCCGTCCACCAGCATCCGGGTACCGCAGTGGGGGCAGTTCTTGTCCGGCAGGTCAAAGCCGTCGTCCACGCTGCCGTCGGTGATGAACTCACTGTGCTTGCACTTGGGGCAGCGGTAATGGGGCGGCAGGCTGTTGACCTCCGATATGCCGGAGAAGTGGGCCACAGCCGAGGAGCCGACGGAACCACGGCTGCCCACCTGATAGCCGCCTGCGTTGGAGTAGGCCACCAACTTGACCGCGATGACGTACAGCACCGCGTAGCCGTGGCCGCAGATGGAGTCCAGCTCCTTTTGAAGCCGCTTTTCCACGATCTCCGGCAGCGGGTCCCCGTAATCCTCCTTGGCCCGCTTCCAGGTGGCGTCGCGCAGCTGCTGCTCCGCGCCCTCGATGCTGGGCGGATAGGTGCCCCGCGGGATGGCCCGGACGGTATTGTCGATGCTGGCCGCCACCTTGCGGGGGTTGGTGACCACGATCTCGTAAGCTTTCTCTTTGGGCAGATAGTAGAACTGCTTGAGCATGTCCTCCGTGGTGCGGTAGAACAGCGGCGGCTGGTTGTCAGCGTCTTTAAAGCCGTTGCCCGCCTGCAGCACCGAGCGGTAAATGGCATCCTCCGGCTCGGTAAAGTGGACGTCGCCCGTGGCGATGACCGGCTTGTGGAGGTCTTCGCCCAACTGGATGACGGTGCGGTTGAAGTCCTTGATGACTTCTTCGCTCTCCACCTTGCCCTCTCGGACCATATAGGCATTGTTGCCCAGAGGCTGCACTTCCAGGATGTCGTAGTAGGACGCGATCTTCTTCAGTTCCTCGTAGGAGCGGCCCTCCACAATGGCGCGGTAGAGCTCGCCTGCCTCGCAGGCCGAGGTCAAAATCAGGCCGTCACGGTACTTGTTCAACAGGCTGCGGGGCACACGGGGCTTTTTGAAGAAGTAGTTGACATGGGCCTCGCTGACGATCTTATACAGATTTTTCAGGCCCATCTGGTTGCGCACCAGAATGATGAGGTGGTAGTATTTTTTCTTCAGCACCTCACGGTTTCCGCCCAGGCCCGTGTTGATCTCGCTGGCCTTGGCCACCTGCTTTTCTTCCAGGTCTTTGAGCATCACACAGAAGATGCGGCCCAGGGCCCCGGCATCCTCGCAGGCACGGTGCGCCTCGTAGGCAGGCAGCTCCAGATGCTTGTTGATGGTGCCCTGCTTGTAGTTGTGCAGGCCCGGGTACATGGCCTGTGCCATGGTCAAGGTGTCAATATAGGTCGGTTCAAACTCGATGCCGCTCCGCTTGGCCGCTGCCCGCAAAAAGCGGATATCAAAGGAGTGGGCGTTGTGGGCCACCAGAATGCGACCATCTGCAAACTCCAAAAAGGCTTTCAGCGCCTCGGCCTCGCTGGGGGCGTTGTCCACCATCTCGTTGGTGATGCCCGTCAGCTCGGTGATCTTGGGGGTGATGGGCTTGCCGGGCTTGACAAAGGTGTCAAACTCCTCCACCACTTCCCCGTTCCGGACGATGACGCCGCCGATCTCGGTCAGGTACTCCACACCGGGGTCCAGGCCTGTCGTCTCGGTATCGAAGACGCAGAACTCCCCGGTCAGCGGCTCATCTTTCACACCGTAGACGCAGGGGATCATATCGTCCACAAAGTAGGCCTCACAGCCGTAGATGAGCTTGAAGTCAGGGTCTTTCTTGTGGATGTCATCAGCGGCCAGCATGGCCTCCGGGTAGCCCTGACAGACACCGTGGTCGGTAATCGCAATGGCCGGGTGTCCCATCCGGTGAGCCAGCCGGACGATGCCGCCCGGGTCACAGAAAGCGTCCATACTGGACAGCTTGGTATGCAGGTGGAGCTCCACCCGCTTGACCGGGGCGGTGTCCTCCCGCTTTTTCCGCTCCACAAACAGTACATCGTAGGGATACACGATGTAGTCGTGCTCGTATTTGTCGTAAGTGCAGTCGCCCTTGACGATGACCGTCGTCCCTTTGGGGATGCTCTCCCATTTGGAGCAGTCCTCCCCCTCCTGTGCACGGACTTTCAGATTGATGGAGCCCGTGTAGTCCGTGATGGAAACGGTGTAGATTTTGCGGAAATTGCCCTTGACCTCGGTAAAGAAGACATCGCCCCAGATCATGCACTTGCCGCCCTCGCCGCCCAAATCTTTGAGGGGGGTGAGGTTCTTTGGGGGGAACATCTTGCCGTGGAAAATCGTCACGGGCTTGTCCGTCAGGTCCAGGCCCTCCACCTTGATGGAGGGGGCCGTGTTCTTGTTATCAAATTTTACCACCGGCGGCGCGATCTTGCGCTCCAGCTTTTCTTCCATCTGGCGCTGTTCTGCCTCATCCACCGCGCTCTGCAGGGTCACTTTGGGCTTGACCCCCGTATGGGTGGCTACCCGCTGGGCCAGCAGGTCCTCAAAACCCATCTCCTGCAAAAACTTGGTGCCGTGGCAGACACCGATGCGGATATTCTGGCCCGTAATGCTGATCTTGCACCGGTCCAGAAAGCCGTTGATGGGCACGCCGTCCCGCTTCATCTCCTCCATCAGCTCCCGCAGGGCAGCTTCGTCCATGGAAGCGTAACCGAAGAGGTTCTCAATTTTCAGTTCAAAGCCCTCATAGCCCGGCTGCAGCGAGGCCAGCAGCCGCGCGCACAGGCCTTTGTCCAGCGGGGCGGCGCTGCGCAGGGTAAAGATCACCTGCCTTTCCTGCCGCAGCATCCGGGCGCGCTCCACAATGACCTGCCCAAAGCAGGATGCAAACGTCGGGTCTACCATAAACTGCGGCCAGAGCTGGGAAACGAGTGGTGTCACAGTGATACTCCTTTGTGTTGGGGAATAAACAGCACAAACTGCCGCGCCCGGTTTTCAGGCGTGGCAGTAAGGCCAACAATGCATTTTAGTTGCGTGAACGGGAGTTTCTCCGAGGACCGTCCGCCGGGGTGGGACCCTGCTGCCGCAGGCAGTAGGGCGGGCGATGGAATGGCCCGCCTCGTGTCCGAGGAGAAAGCTCCCTGAGCGCTTTACGCACTCTTACAGCTTATAAATCTCATCCATGAACTGATCGAGGATGTTGTCACCCGTCAGCTTCTTGATGGGCTGGCCGTGGATAAACAGCACCGCCTCGCCCTTGCCGCCGGCAATGCCGATGTCGGCCTCGCGGGCCTCACCGGGGCCGTTGACGACACAGCCCATAACGGCCACCTTGATGGATTTCTTATAGCCCTGCAGACGCTTTTCCACCTCGTTGGCGATCTCGGTGCAGGGGTACTGGGTGCGGCCGCAGGTGGGGCAGGTGATGACCTCCGGGCCCGCCACCGGGAAGCCGACGGCACGCAGGATGTTGTAGCCTGCTTCCACCTCTTTTTCCGGCTCGGCAGCCAGCGAGACGCGGATGGTATCGCCGATGCCCTCCAGCAGCATTCCGCCAATGCCCATGCCGCTCTTGAGCAGGCCCATCTGGTAGGTGCCAGCCTCGGTGACGCCCACATGCAGCGGGTAGTCCGTCACGGCACTCAGCTGGCGGTATGCCTCCATCATGCGGGGCACGTTGGAGTTCTTGATGGAGATGACGATGTTATTGAAATCAAACTTTTCCAGCAGACGGACGTGATACAGGGCGCTCTCCACCATGGCCTCCGGCACGGGAGCGCCGTACTTGGCCAGGATGTGCTTTTCCAGGCTGCCGCCGTTGACGCCGATGCGGATGGGGATATTCTTCTGCTGGCAGGCCTGCACCACGGCTTTCACGCGGTCATCGTCGCCGATGTTGCCCGGGTTGATGCGAATTTTATCCACGCCCACGTCTGCACAGGCCAGTGCAGCCTTGTAATCAAAATGGATGTCCGCCACGATGGGAATATTGACGGCATTTTTGACAGCCTCGATGCACTTGGCATCGGCGGCACTGGGGCAGGTCACCCGCAGGATCTGGCAGCCTGCTGCCTCACAGCGCTTGGCCTGGGCCACGTTGCCCTCAATATCCTCCACCGGAACATTCAGCATGGTCTGCACGGCGATGGGGTTTTTGCCGCCGATGGTCACATTGCCGATCTTCACTTCTCGTTTCAGCTGCCGCATGGTTTACTTCCTTTCGTCAAATCGCCCCGGTAATGAGCCGGAGAATATCGTTGTACGTTGCAAAAATCATCAGACCGAACAACAGCGCAAAAGCCGCCACGGTCAGGCTGCCCTGGATCTTTTCCGGCACGGCATAGCCCGTGATCCCCTCGATCAGGAGGAAAACGATCTTGCCGCCATCCAGCGCCGGGAACGGCAGCAGATTGAGGATGCCCACGTTGATGGTAATGAGCGCCAGCAGTTCCAGCAGATCCTGCCAGCCATAGCTGGCCGCCTGCCCGATGGCTGTTACGATGCCCACCGGGCCGGAAAGATCGTTGATGCTCTCCCGCCCGCGCACAAGGTCCGCCAGCGAGGTGTAGATGATCCGCCCGTAATAGAGCACGCTGTTGCCCGCCTCTTTCAGAACATTGAGGGGCGTTTTCTGGATGCCGTAGACCGTAAAGCCGAGGCTCATATGGGTCTCGCCGGAGTCATCCACCCAGGTATCAAACTGGACATCCGGCAGTTCCACAGTCTTGCCATCCCGCAGGACGGTAAAATCCGCGCGGTACTGCTCGGCGCGCACCAGTTCATAGATCATATCGTTGGCCACAAAGCACCGCCGTCCGTTGACGGCCAGCACCTTGTCCCCTGCTTCCAGACCTGTCTGGCCGCAGAGCGCCCCCTCGTTGATTTTATAAATGACCCGGCTGGTGATGGGCTCGTTCCGAGCGGAGATCAGCAGCACCAGCACCACAAAGCCCAGCACAAAGTTCATGAACGCGCCGGCCGCCATCACCAGCATCCGCTGCCAGACGGCCGCCTCGTTCAGGGGCTTGCCAAACCTCTCCGGCTGCCGCACAGCCACCTCCCCTGTCAGGGGAGGCTCTGGCGTGTCGCGGAGGTTCTCCGCCTGCTGGCTTTCGGGGCTTTCCTCGCCCTCCAGCGCCACATAGCCGCCCACCGGGAGCAGCCGCAGGCTGTACTGGGTGCCGTGGTAAATGTTATGCCACAGCGCCGGGCCCATGCCAATGGAAAACTCGTTGACCTGCACGCCGCAGAGCTTTGCCACCGCAAAGTGGCCAAACTCGTGAATGGCGATCACCGCGCCAAAGACAAAGAGGGCTGCCAGAAACGTGATAATAAAAGACATAGCTTCTCCGGTTTACAGGTGTGCCCGCACGAACGCGCGAGCCATCTTGTCGCACTCGTACACATCAGCGAGGGTATAGTCGCCGCCAAAGCTGTCGCTGTCCACCACAGCCTCCACCAGACGGCCAATGTCCAGGAAGCCGATCTTGTCTTCGAGGAAGAGCTTGACGGCCTCCTCGTTGGCACCGTTGGCGGCGCAGGGACCGAGGCCGCCTTTCTTGATGGCCTTTTTGCAGGCCGCCAGGCAGCGGAACGTCTCTTCGTCAGCCACATCAAAGGTCAGCAGTTTGAGGGTGGTGAAATCCAGCTCCGGCACCACGCCCGGCACACGGGCCGGGTAGGTCAGGGCATACTGGATGGGAATGCGCATATCGGGCACGCCCAGCTGTGCAATGATGGAGTTGTCGCTGTACTGCACGGCAGAGTGGACGATGCTCTGGCGCTGGACCACGATCTGGATTTTTTCCGGGGGCAAACCAAACAGCCAGACGGCCTCGATGAGCTCCAGACCCTTGTTCATCAGGGTAGCGGAGTCAATGGTGATCTTGGCGCCCATGTTCCAGTTGGGGTGCTTGAGGGCATCGGCCTTGGTCTTGCCCCGCAGCTCCTCGGTCTTCATCCCGAAGAACGGGCCGCCGGAAGCCGTGAGCAGAATCTTGGTCAGACTCTTGGCGCTCTCTTTATCCTGCAGGCACTGGAAGATGGCGGAGTGCTCACTGTCCACGGGCAGCAGCTTGACGCCGTGCTTTGCCACCGCCTGAGTGACCAGATGGCCGCCCGTGACAAGGCTCTCTTTGTTGGCCAGCGCCAGATCGTGGCCGCTCTCAATGGCGGTCAGGCTGGCACCCAGACCCGCGATCCCCACCACGCTGTTCAGCACCACATCGGTGCCGTCCATGGCGGCCAGCTCTTTCAGGCCCTCGGGGCCCACCAGCAGCTTGGGCGCGTTGGCACGTCCGGAGAGGGCCGCGTCCAGTTTGGCGGCAGCCTCAGGGTTGGTCATGCAGACGTACTTGGGGTGAAATTCCTCCACCTGTTCGAGAATTTTATCCACGTGGCTGTGGGCCGAGAGGCCAAACACCTCATAGCCCTGTGCACGGATGACATCCAGACTCTGGGTGCCGATGGAACCGGTGGAGCCCAGAAGCGTAATTTTTTTCGACATAAAAAGCTTCCTCCTATGGTTACTGATAGAAGACCGCCGTGATCACCATGGTGACGAACGGTGCAATGAACATCACACTGTCAAAGCGGTCCAGGATGCCGCCATGGCCCGGGAAAATGGTGCCGTAATCCTTGATGCCGCACTGGCGCTTGACCACGCTGGCAAACAAGTCGCCATAAATGCCCAGCACCGCCGCCACACAGGCCAGCAGCGCAATGACAACGTACATCGAAACACCGATGTTGGAGCGGGTAAAGGCCTCCATCCGGTCCGCCGCGATGGAATAAATGAGGGTCGCCGCCACGCCGAACACCATCGTGCCCAGCACGCCGCCAATGGCACCCTCCACGGTCTTTTTGGGGCTGACCACCGGGCAGAGCTTGTGCTTGCCGAACGCGCGGCCTGCAAAGTAGGCGCAGGTATCGCCGCCCCAGGCAAAGCAGAGGATGAGCAGGATAAAGAAGACGGCGTCATAGCCGTACTCCTCCACGGGCAGCAGCTCCTTGAGCCGGATGAACGAGTAGAAGCAGAAGATCACAATGCCCGAAAACATCGCAAGGCCGCTGGCTTTCTGGTAGCTGATGGTCCCGTTGCGCACCACCAGATAGATGGCATAGAACAGCACCACCAGGAACGAGGCGGGCATGACCAGACGGCGGAAGAGCTCATAGCTCGACAGCATGATCAGGAATGTGTATGGCACCAGAGCCCCCAAGAGCGGCCAGCCCTGCTTCTCAAAACCGAGGGCCGCGTAAATTTCATGGAGGGCAATGAGGGTGATGGCCGTGATGACCAGATTAAAGATCAGGGTGTCAAACGTGAACAGAACGCCAATGAGGACGACAATGCCCACAACGGCTGTGATGATTCTTGTTTTCATAGGGTTTTGTTTCTCCTTTGGAAATCTGCCGGGGCGGCTTTTGTTCAGATGCCGCCGAACCGACGGGAGCGCTTGTTGAATTCCGTGATGGCGGCGTCCAGGTCGTCGCGGGTGAAATCAGGCCAGAGAACATCCATCTCTACCAGCTCGGAATAGGCAGCCTGCCAGAGCATGAAGTTGGACAGCCGCTTCTCGCCCGAGGGACGGAGGATGAAATCCGGGTCTTTCTGGCCGGTGGTGTACATGGCGTCCGACATCATCTCCTCGGTGATGTCCTCCGGCTGAAGTTCTCCGGCCTTGACTTTCTCGGCCAGCTGCCGGGCCGCCCGCACGATCTCCGGGCGGCCGCCGTAGTTGACGGCAATGTTCAGGGTCATGCCCGTCTTGTGAGCGGAGTCTTCCTCCAGCTCGTTCATCAGCTTCTGGAGCTTGGGGTCCAGCGCAGCGCGATCGCCGAGGAACTTGATGCGGATGTTGCGGTCCTTGTAGTTGAAGCC